>Ga0310120_10000220_pt1 | contig 48129 bp, 43 predicted proteins | sample CB27_AW_983_MG_FD_203506 | JGI IMG/M metagenome (GOLD analysis project Ga0310120, IMG submission 203506) | Marine microbial communities from Western Arctic Ocean, Canada - CB27_AW_983 | ecosystem: Environmental > Aquatic > Marine > Oceanic | place: Canada: Western Arctic Ocean | collected...
CAAAGAAGAACAATTAAAAGTTACAACTGTGGATATGCATAGTTCAGAAACACTCATTGCTACTACGCAAGAAAAAGTAGACGGACTCAAAGATAAATTGATTGATGGCTCTATTAGCAATAACAAAGAATATGATGCTATGATGGACACCATTGATTATGAAAAGAATATTATCTTTGAAAAAGAAAATGAATTATTAGTTCTTATGGAAACCAAAGAAACCCTATCGAAAGAAATTGATGAAGATAAAGCGGCTCTAGATGGGATTATTGAAGAATTAAATACTAAAAAAGAAGCATTAAACCAAAAAGTAGAAGACGTATCAGAAGAAAAAAATGCGCTTACAAAAGAGCATGATGGTATTGTTGTTGATATCGATACAGATACGTTAGATAAGTATACGCAAATCTATGAAGCCAGATCCGGGGTTGCATGCTCAGAAATTCTTGACAGTAATTGTGAGGGCTGTGGCGGTTATATTCCTCCACAAGTTGTAAATGAAGCGCTTGCAAAAAGTATTGTATATTGTGGTACTTGCAGTCGTTTTTTACATAAATCTGAAAATTAATTTTTTTCTTCTTAATTCAATTTCTATCCCTTATTATACTCAATGAGCTGATTGGATGATTACTCAATTTATTTGAGAGGAAAGTCCGGGCACCGTAGAGCATAGTGCCACCTAACGGGTGGGATTCGTGAGAATATGGATAGTGCAGCAGAGAATAGACCGCCATTTATTTGGTAAGGGTGAAACGGAGGTGTAAGAGACCCCCAGTAGTAGTGGTAACACTACTAGCTTGTAAACCCCACTAGGTGCAAGATCAAGTAGTCCCAAGATACTGCTCGTATCATTGAGGGGCGGGTAGATTGCTAGAGTTCTATAGCGATATAGGATAGAGAGGAATGATCATCGCATCGTAAGATGTACAAAACCCGGCTTATAGATCGGCTCAAAAAATTAGTATTACATAAAAGAGTATAACAGAGAATGAATAGGTCAAAAATAGCAGGTATCGGGTTTAATGTCCCCGACAATATTGTCACCAATCATGATCTTGAAGAGATGATGGATACTTCAGATGAATGGATTCAGACTCGGAGTGGAATCAAAGAAAGACGTTGGGTGCAAGCGGGCATGGCTAATTCTGATATGGCATTACCGGCATGTATAAAAGCAATCGAAGCTGCTGGTATTACTGCCAATGATATCGATGCTATTATCGTGGGAACAGTGACTCCTGATTATAATTTCCCAGGGATAGGGCCCATCTTGCAACAAAAGTTAGAGATTACTAAACATATTCCGGCATATGACATTAGTGCAGCATGTTCTGCATTTATTTATTTACTTGAAATGGGCGACCAATTTATTCAAAGCGGTAAATATCAGAATATTTTATTGGTTGGATCTGATGTAATGTCCTGTATCATTGATAAATCTCCTGAAGGGAGAGCTACAGGCGTATTATTTGGTGATGGCGCTGGTGCTGTAGTGTTACAAGCTGCAACAGGTGAGAGTTGTATTTTATCTACCCATTTATATGCAGATGGAAAAGGAATGGAGCATTTAAATGCAAAAGCTCCCGGCTCTATGTTTTATCCTGATCGCATTAACGCAGACATTATGGCTAAGAGACATCATTTCCCACATCAAAATGGAAGAGAAGTCTTTAAAAATGCCGTCACAAGAATGCCAGAATCAGTAGATGTTGCAATGAAGCATAATAATTGGTCTCTTGATGACGTAACATTGGTTATTCCACATCAGGCTAATTATCGCATTCTAGAAACCTGCGCTAAACGTATGGGGATATCTATGGACAAAATGTATATTAATATTCAAAAATATGGGAACACAACAGCAGCAACTATTCCAATAGCAATGTGTGAAGCATTAGCAGAAGGAAAGTTTAAAAAAGGAGACAATATTATTCTCACCGCATTTGGTGGTGGATATACGTGGGCTTCTGCTGCAATTCGTTGGTAATTAAATGTTTAATTTTTCTCATCTTAAAAAGATAATTAAAGAGAATCAATTTCCTTTATTGATTTTTGTTGCTCTATCAATAGCGCTATCTTTAACATTCCCAACAGGTTTTTCTATTCGCTATGCATATCAATTAGATGATATTGCTACAGAGCCTATTATTGCACCCTTTGATTTTGGAATTTTAAAAACAGAGCAAAAACTTAATAAAGATTTAGACGAAGCTAAACAATCTATTCCATATAGTTTTACGCGAGACCAAGACTTTGTTAATAAACAGATTGCACAAATTGATACTTTTTTTGTGTATTTAAGCGATATTGATAATTCCTATAGTCAATATATTGCATCTCAAGATTCATTGTATAAATATAGATATGAACCTGAATTTGAAAGTTTTCAAAATAGTTTTATAGCAGATAGTACAACATATGTTACGCTTTATAGTGCGTTTTTAAATCAATATTCTTTTCAAATAGATAGGAATCAATGGGATCAGCTATTAGGCGTTACTGGCGAGTTAGTAGAGCCTATTAATTTAGAAATTTTTAAAACTTCAATTAAACAAATATGTTTAAATCGTTGGGCTGAAGGATTATTAGACGAACCACTCGCAAATATTGAAAGCTTAGATATTAGTATCGTTCAAGGCGGAGAACTGGTTATCGGGCCAGTTAAAAATTATAATGATATAGAGTCTGCGTGGAAAAAAAATAAAGAAGAGGTCAATACTATTTATCCAGATAAGTTGGATATTAAATCGATTATTAGCTATGAATTAATTAATGAATTTACTAAGCCAAATATTTTATTTGATAAAGCATTGACTCTCAAGCGTCAAAAAGAAAGATTAGATAAAGTATCTAGATTTCAAGGGACTGTGTTAGCAAATGAATTAATTATTGATACGAGTAATCGTATTACAGATAATGTATTATTGAAGTTAAAATCTCTTCAATTTGAATCAGGTCGTCGATTAGGTTATGAGAAAGCAACAGATAGAATTAGAGAATATTTAGGTGCATTTTTGGTCATTTCTATCCTCCTTTTTTTATTATTTTCTTTCTTATATATTTATCGTAATCATTATTTTAAAAATTATAAGATTTTAGTTTTAATTAGTTTATTGATGTACGGCATAATCTTATTTGCATGGGTTGTACAAAGCTATCAATTGTCTGTATATATTATCCCAATTGCTATGATTTCGATGTTGTTAACAGTCCTGCTTGATGCGTCTGTTGCAATGATGATTTCTACGATACTGATACTATTAATATCTTTATTGATTGGAAATGATCTAGATTTTGCCATTATCCAGTTTGTTATTTCCTTTATATCTATTTTTAGTGTTCGAAGATTAAGAAAGCGCCGTCAAATTATTATGACCATGCTATTGTTGGTTTTTTGCGGTGTATTTGTTTTCTTTTCTGTGATGCTTTTTAAGGGGATTGATTTCTTAGATTATAATTATTCAAATGTAGGATATTTAGCCTTAGCAAGTTTTCTATGTCCTATACTATCCTTTGGACTAGTACCTTTGTTTGAAACCTCTTTTGGTATTACAACTGATTTAACATTAATTGAATTGCTAGACTATGATCAACCGTTATTAAAGAAGTTAATGGAAGATGCTCCAGGAACACATACTCACAGTGTTAAGGTAGGAACTTTAGCAGAGTCTTGTGCCAATGCAATCGGAGCAAGGGCATTACTTTGTAGAGTTGGAGCCTACTATCATGATATTGGTAAAATTAAAAACCCTGAATACTATGCTGAAAATCAACTAGATGTTAATAAGCATGACTCTATCAGTCCGCATATGAGTGTTAAAATTTTAAAAAAACATGTAACAGACGGTCTTAAGCTTGCAGAAGAGTATAGGGTACCATCGATTGTTCAAGAGTTCATTGCAACTCATCATGCTACCAATAGAATAGAATATTTTTATCAGAAAGCACTTGCTAAATCTGATAATCCGGATTCAATAGATGAGAAAGAATTTAGATATCCTGGCCCTAAACCATCGACAAAAGAAACAGCGATAGTGATGATTGCAGAAGCAATAGAGGCTCAAGCAAATTCGGTTAAACATCCAACATTAGAAAAATTTGAAATAATGATTGATGAAGCAATTAAAGGACGCTTACAAGATGGGCAATTAGATGAATGTCCTCTTACGATGAGCGATTTGCAAAAAATTAAAGGACGTCGCGATGGTAAGGAAGGTTTATTGCCTGTACTTTCAGGTCTTTATCATTCTCGTCCAGCATATCCTTCAAAAAAAGAAGATGATTAGTTTAGTCGTTAGTAATACTAAAGATGATTATCAATACGATACCCAATCAATCAAAGATTTATGTGAGTTAGTATTGAAAGATTCTATTTATGAATCTATATCATTAACTATTATTTTTTGTGACGATAATCATCTGAGTGCATTAAAGGCTAAATATTTCAATGAAGATGTTCTTACTGACGTATTGGCATTTCCTATTCAAAATGATACAATATTAGAATCAGAAATTTATATTAGCTATGATAGAGCATTAGCGAACAGCAAAGAGTTTAATGTGTCTATGAATAATGAGCTAGTCAGATTGATAGTACACGGGTTACTTCACTTGCTAGGATATAGAGATAATAATCAGAAATCAAAGCAGATTATGTTTGATAAACAAGAAGCTATAGTAGAAAATTGTAATATTAGAATAGTATGAGCAATACTGATCAAAAATTAAAGCACCTTATAGAGCTTGTTGAAAAGTTAAGAGCACCAGATGGTTGTGATTGGGATCGCAAACAAACTTCCGAAACATTAATTCCATATCTATTAGAAGAGTCTCATGAAGTGGCAGAAGCTATATTGGAAGATAAATCTTCACTACTAAAAGAAGAGTTGGGTGATTTATTGCTTAATGTTGTATTCCAAGTGGTTATTGCAAATGAAAAAAAAGAATTCAATATGGATGAGGTTATAGATGCTGTTAATGCAAAAATTACTAATCGTCACTCACATATATTTGATAGTAGTAGAAATAATACTGGAGATTATTCTTCTAAAAAAAATTGGGAGTTAAATAAAAAAAAGCAAAAACAAAGAGATTCTATTTTAGATGGAGTGCCAAATACTTTATCGCCCTTAATTGTATCTCATAGGTTGCAAGATAAGTCTGCTGCAGTCGGTTTCGAGTGGAGTAATATTGATGAAGCTATTAAGAAAGTAGATGAAGAGCTTACTGAGCTTAAATTGGGAATTAAAAATAAGAATCAAGAAAACATAGAAGAAGAAGTTGGAGATTTATTGGTTACTATCGTGAATCTATCACGATTTCTTAATATTTCTTCTGAATTGGCTTTAAAAAAAGCTAATAAAAAATTCTATAATAGATTTACTCAATTAGAAAAACTAATTTTATCAGATGAAAAAATAATAAATGATTTATCATTAGATGAATTGATGAGATATTGGGAAAAAGTAAAAAATGAAGAATGATAAGATTATAGGTATAACATTTGGTTCATTTGATCTATGTCATTATGGACATGTTTTAATGTTTGAAGAGTGTAAAGAATATTGTGATTATTTGATTGTAGGCGTTCAGTCAGATCCTTCTATAGATCGCCCAGAAAAAAATACTCCGATTCAATCTCACAAAGAAAGACTAGGGCTTATTAATTCTATTAAGTTTGTCGATGAGGCAAAACCTTATAATACGGAAAAAGATCTTATTGATATCCTTAAAGAATTGAAACCTGATGTTAGAATACTAGGCGCTGATCATAAAGGTACAAAGTTCACCGGTCATGAATTAGGCATTAAATGTGTTTTTAACTCTAGAGATCATGGCTATTCTACTACTGAGCTAAGGAAAAGAGTGTATAATTTTGAAAAGAAAAAAATAGAGTCATCTAGTTAGATTATAAAAAATAATACTAGAACCAATTTTTAAAAATTCTTCTTCTCTTTCTTTCCATTGATTAGTCAAACTCGTTTTTTTAATTCCTAAAAGAGCTAATTTATTATTAATAAATACGCCTTCTAGATTAATACTCACTTCATTTAGATTAATATTAAAAAAATTTTGTTTGAAGAATGTATCCAGTGGAAGGGATTGCTTTTCGAATTCAGGTAATATTTTATTTAAGAAGATTGAAAAGGTATAATCCGATGTAATATTATCTAATATTAAAAATCCTCCTTTTTTTAAATGGCTTTGCAATAGAGCGACTTCTTTATTAGTGAGTTTTAGATAGTCGTTGTTACATATAAGTATGATTGGGTAAGACGATATATTTTCAGTAGATATTTGGATAGTATTTTCAGCAGATAAAGAAATTTTTGCCTTTTGATCGAGATAATTAAGCATATTTGTAGTTGATTCTTTGTCACACTCACCCAACAATAAAATTTTTTGATTTTGAGCAAATAAAGTAGAATGAAAAGAAATAATTATTAATCCAAATATTGTTATAATTTTTTTCATCATTATTTACAATTTAGGTTTTAATTTGCTTTAAATGAACAAACAGAAATCAATTCTTAAAATTTTATTTTTTATATCGCTTACTTTCTTGTATTCCCAAGATAAGGATTTTGAAAAATCTATGTCAGATACTGAGAAAAAAATTAAGGAATTGAATGAAGCTATTAGTCAAAATAATAATGAAATTACTGTTCTTAAGACAAAAGCTCAGCAAACAAATAACATTTTAGCTATTACAAAAAAGAATATTCGAAATTCTCAAAATCTTATCAAAGCCTACGATAAAAAAATAACTCTATATAATAAACAATCAACTAATCTGAAAAATGCTATTATTGCTAATAATAATGAAATGGAATTAATTAAAAAGCAGTATGCAGAACGATCAATTAATCTATACAAAAAGAAAAATCAAGAATTCAGAGGATTAATCTTTAATTCAAATAGTTTTAATCAAATGGTCTATAGGATTAAGTATTATAATATTATTTCAGATTTAAATGAAAAGACTATAAATAAGCTTCAGCAATCACAATTTTATAATAATAAAAAGAACAAAGAGATTGATATTCTACTAAAAGACGAAGATAGCAATAAAACATTAAAAAATAATGAACTTAAGTCTTTAGACAAGAAGGAAAAGTATCAAGAAAAATTATTATCTGATTTAAAAAAAGAACAAACATCAATCAAGCAAGAAATACATAAACAAACAACCCAGATTAATGCACTGGAGGCATTACGTAAGAGCATTGTTGAATCAAAGAAAAAGTATGATGCAGAGCAATTAGCCAAACTCAAAACAATTAAAACAGATATTAAAAAATATAAAGGAGAATTAATCTGGCCTGTTAAAGGAAAAATTGTAAAAGGTTTTGGGCCACAGTGGAATCCAAAATTAAATACAACCTTAGATAATCCAGGTATTGATATTAGAGCTACTTCAACAACACCAGTAAAAAGTGTATTTGAAGGCTTAGTCACTACCATTACATTTATTTCTGGGTATGGAACCACTGTGATTATTGATCACGATGGTGGATATTTTACAGTATTTACACATTTAGAAAATTTATTAATTAGTGAAAATATGATTGTTAAAGAAGGGCAAGAGATTGGCTTTGTTTCGAATAATAATATTATACACTTTGAAATTTGGGGAAATAATCAAAAATTAAACCCAACACAATGGATAAAAAATGGATATAAGTAAACTACAACCTCAGTCTTGGAATCATATTCAGTCTATTGTGTCTAAAGATAGGATAGGAAATGCATATCTTATTCATGGTCCAAGCGGTTCCGGTAAAGAGGCGTTTGCATTACAGTTTTGTAGTCTAATTACCAAATTTCAATTAAGCGAGTTCATCAATAATCCAAATATTTTCCTTATTTTACCTGGAGATAGTGATTTTTATAAAAATTTATTTAAAAGTTCTAAAATGGATGACAAAGAATACCAAGAATGGAATAGTTATTGGAAAACAAAACTAGTATTTCCATTAAAGAAAAATAAATTGTCTAATAGCAAACGTATTCCTATTAATGTTTTAAAGAATCTTAAAAAAAATATATTTTTTAAGTCTGATCATAAAAAAGTTGTAATTATTTTTGATGCGCATGCTTTATCAGAAGGGTCTGCTGAATCTGCAAATGCTTTATTGAAGATTCTAGAAGAACCACCAAATAACACTTCTTTTTTATTAGTAACGGACTCGATTAATAATGTCGTATCGACGATTGCTTCAAGATGTCAAATAATTAATATCCCAAGAATTACATCTGAAAATCTTTCTGATATTTTGAGTAGAAAGAGAAATTTTGATGCAGATGTTTTATCATTTTTATCTAATAATAATTTAGAAAAAATAGATTTATTAGATGAATATTCTAAAGAATCAGTTATAAATATTATTACTAAGTATGTTGATTGTATTCAATATAATAGTGCAGAATCGGTCTCATTATTTTCTGAAGATATGTTATTAAGCTTTAACAGTAAGAGAGAAATTTTTTATCTAGAATTAGGCATTATTAAAAAATGGCTTGAATGTACCTCGCTAATCAAAGAGTCAATTACTATCTCATTTGATTGGGATGATTTCACTGCGTTGGGGCAAGATTTTTTAGTTAAAAATGAAAATTCTAATATATTATATCTATTAAAAGAGATTGAGAAATGTTTAAATAATTTGAAATCAAATAGTGCTCCAAAACTATCCATAATGAATATGATTATAAATAGTCATAACTCATTAAATTAGATTATGAAAAAATATTATATTACAACTCCAATATATTATGTCAATGACAAGCCTCATATAGGGCATGCATATACTACTATCTTAGCTGACACTCTATCAAGATTCCGAAATATTATTGGAGAGGAATCTTTTTTCTTAACAGGATTAGATGAACACGGTTTAAAAGTTCAGCAAGCTGCTGAAAAAAATCAAGTTACCCCAGAGGTGCATTGTGATAAAATGGCCCCAGCATTCATAGAGCTATGGGAAAAACTAAATATAAATTATTCAGATTTTATACGAACTACAGAAAAACGTCATACAAGGATTGTACAGAAGATCTTGAATCAAGTGCATAAAAATGGAGATATATATCAAGATGAGTATGAAGGATGGTATTCGATATCTGAAGAGAGATTTATTACAGAAAAAGAAGTAGAGAGTGGTCTTTTTGGCGAGGTGAAAAAAATCAAAGAGAAAAACTATTTTTTTAAAATGAGTAAATATCAATCAGAGTTAATCAAAAAGATTGAAAGTGACGAGCTATCTATACAGCCTAAAAGTAGAAAAAATGAAGTATTAGGGTTTCTAAAACAAGATTTATCTGATTTATGTATATCTAGACCAAAGTCTAGATTAGAATGGGGGATTGAGATTCCATTTGACAAAGATTATGTAACATATGTCTGGTTTGATGCACTTATTAACTATATCTCTTCTCCAAAGTATTCGGAAGATAATAACACTTTTGATTTACATTGGCCTGCGGATGTCCATTTAATAGGTAAAGATATCTTAATTACACATTCAGTATACTGGCCCACAATGTTGATGTCACTAAATCTGTCGTTGCCAAAATCTATTTTTGCACATGGATGGTGGTTAACTGATGAGAAAAAAATGAGCAAATCTCTTGGGAATATTATTAATCCTTTGATGTTAATTGACAAATTTGGCGTTGATTCAGTTAGATATTATTTAATGAGTGAGATGGTGTTAGGTTTAGACGCTACTTTCTCAATGGATTCTTTCGTCAAAAAATATAATAGTGATTTAGCAAATGACTTGGGCAACCTAGTAAGTCGAGTATGTACGTTGATTAGTAATAATTTTGATGATAAAATGCCTAGCTATAAAAGTAAAGATAGCGACTTATCAAAAAGCTTCAATGCTATTGATATGAAGCAGCATTTAGATCATTTTCAAATGGATAGCCTTCTTCGTGAAATTATGAATTTTGTCAGATCTGTAAATGGTTATATGGAAAAAAATCAGCCATGGAAACTCGTGAAAGAAGATAAAGAGTCAGCTGGACATATTTTATATCATGCAGCAGAATCTTTAAGGGTAGCTGCCATTATGCTTTCTCCTGTTATGCCAGAAAAGTCTAAAGAAATACTAATAGCCTTAGGAGCTACAGACTCTAAATTGGATTGGGGAGCTTTAAAGCCTGGTGATAAAATTTCCAAAGGAGATCCAATTTTCCCGAGAATTGTCCAATGACATTGATTGATACGCACGCTCACCTATATTATGATCAGATGTATAATAATCTGGATACAGTTTTAGATGAAGCAAATAAGAATGACGTTAAAAAAATTGTATGTATTGGAACTGACTTAAACACATCCAAGCAATCTGTCGATATAGCAAACACATATGATAATGTTTATGCTGCAGTCGGTATTCATCCTCATGATTCAAAAGATGTTACCAAAGATTATATAAAAGACCTTGAAACTCTTGCGCTTAGTAGTAAAAAGGTCGTTGCTATAGGTGAAATAGGCATCGATCATTATAGAAATATATCTCCAAAAGATATTCAAGAGAATGTGATGATAGAGCAGATGGAATTAGCTAAATCGTTGTCTTTACCAATTATTTTCCATAATCGAGATGCAGATAAAGATATTTTAGAAGTTCTTAAAAACCACCCATTTGAAAGAGCTTTGGCCCATTGCTATTCAAGTGGTATAAGTTTTGCTGAACAACTACTTGGTCTAAATGTTCTACTATCTTTTTCAGGTAACGTGACATTCAAAAACTCTATTAACCAGTCTGCAATTCAAAATATTGCACTCAAAGATTTTGTATTAGAAACAGATTGTCCTTTTTTATCTCCCCAACCATTTCGAGGTAAGCCAAATGAGCCAAAATATGTTAAAGATATAGCATTGTTCGTATCAGATTTGCTAGATATTAAATTTGAAGAAATAGCAAAGCAAACGACAAATAACGCTGAAGTATTTTTTAAAATATAATGGTATTTGCTAAGAAAAAATGGGGTCAAAATTTTCTTGTAGATAATAATCTATTAGATAAAATCATTAAGACAATTGATATTACCACTGAAGAGAATGTATTAGAGATTGGTCCGGGCCAAGGGGCCTTAAGTGAAAAGTTAGTTGATGTTGCAAAGAGTTTATCTATGGTAGAGATAGATCCTGATTTAATTAAAATTTTAGAGGTACATGAAAAGTTATCAGGCTTAAAGATTATCAATCAAGATATCTTAAAAGTAGATTTAGATAGTTTAGAGATTGATTCTCCAGTAGTTGTAGGGAATATACCTTACAATATTACCTCTCCAATTATTTTTTGGTTAATTGACCACCTAGATAGTTGGGATAGGGCATATTTGATGGTGCAGAAAGAAGTTGCTCAACGCTTAACAGGAAAGATAGGCACAAAAGATTATAGTCGAGTGACTGTTATGACCCGTTTGTTTTTTGATATTAAAATTTGTTTTTCTATTTCGCCTAATGTTTTTCTTCCTAGACCAAAAGTACAATCTGCGTTTATTTCCATTGAAAAAAGATTAGATTTCAATAAGAATGATGTAAATATTAAACAATTCAGTCAAGTAGTAAGGATGGCTTTTAATCAGAGAAGAAAAATGTTAAGAAACTCATTATCAACACTCAATATTGACTTAGATGCCTGTAAAATAGATTTCACGAGAAGACCAGAGCAGTTAACGGTCAGCGAATTTATTGACATATCTAATAATATTATATGATAATTGGCATTTCTCATTTTTATCGTTAAGTTTCCGCACTGTGATAGAAGTAAATATAAGAGACAATGAATCGCTTGAAAAAGCATTAAGACGTTTCAAAAAGAAATGGGAACGTTCTGGCGTGCTTAAAGATGTAAAAAGAAAAGCTTTTTATGAAAAACCAAGCGTCACAAAAAGAATTGCAAAAAAACAAACTATTCGCAGAGCTATTAGACTAGCAAAATTCAATAATTAGTCTGATAACTCCCCTTTCTATTTTCCAAAAAATGTTCTAATCTCCGATATGCTTATAAGAAGTGCATCAGGACTCAGAGGTATCGTTAAAGATGATTTTAGCCCTAAGATAATTGATCGTTATATTCTTTCCTTCATATACACTCAAAATATCACAAATTGTGTTATAGGTAGAGACGGGAGACCTTCAGGAAAGCAAATAGCACAATGGGTTATAGATGCTTTCACCAAATATGGAGTCAATGTAGATAATTGTGATTTAGCCACTACTCCTACTATTCAACTAATTACAGAAGAAGAACGATATGATGGCGGGATTGTTATTACAGCAAGCCATAATCCATCAGAGTATAATGGATTAAAGTTTTTACAAAAAGATGGGACCTTTTTATCGCCAGATCAATGCGATACATTATTCAATTCTGTTGATCGTCAGTCAGATGTATTTATGGACTACCCAGTCGAGACACAAGTTCTTAGGTTTCGTGCTGGAGATACATCATTACGTAAAATAGGAACTGGAGAATATGCTGCTTTGAATCCTCCAAAGTTGGAAAAACTTGAAAGAGGTGCAGTGTATGAAAATAACGAGGCTAATCAAACACATATATTAAAAGTATTTGATGCAAAATGTGTCAATGTAGAAGCTATACGAGCCAAAAAATTTAAGGTAGTAATAGATGCGGTTAATGGAGGTGCATCAAGTATTTTACCACAATTATGTAAAGATTTAGGATGTGATGTCACAATGATAAATTGTGATGGTGATGGGAATTTTACACGAGTTGCTGAGCCTCTTGCAGAAAATTTGAAAGACTTAGAAGAGAAAGTTTTAGAAGTGAGTGCTGATATTGGCTTTGCTACTGATCCAGATGGAGATAGACTATCTATAGTCTCCAATGCAGGCAAGGCTATTGGCGAAGAATATACCTTGGTCCTAGCATTTAAAAATTTTATTACTTACAAAGATAGTAAGATAGTAACAAACCTATCTACATCAAGAATGATCGATGATATTTCATCAGGTTCCATTAGAACTAAAATTGGTGAAGCTCATGTTGTTGGAAAGATGAAAGAATTAGATATTGATATTGGAGGCGAAGGAAATGGCGGAGTAATTTTAAAAGAAGCTCATCTCGGAAGAGACTCTTTAGTTGCTATAGCAATGATATTAAATCTTTTATCAAATGATAGTAGACCTATAAATGAAATAATTGCTGAAATTCCTGAATATATATTTATTAAAGATAAAATTAATATAGACGATTCAATAAATTTTGATAGTCTTGCTACTGTATTCGATTGTGACGAAATTAATAAAGATGATGGAATAAAATTTAGTTGGCCTAAGAAATGGATTCATATTAGAAAATCTAATACTGAGCCAATAATTAGAATCTTTGCTGAAGCGAAAACTGAGAGCGAAGTAAATGATTTGATCCAAACTTTAAAAGACTATTTAAAATGAAGCTATTAGACTCAAAATATTCTCCAAGCATTTTAGAAAAAAAATGGTATGACTACTGGATGAAAAAAAAATATTTTTCTTCGTCGCCATCAAAGGATAAAGAAAATTATACTATTGTAATTCCACCACCCAATGTGACTGGAAAATTAACAATGGGACATGTATTAAATACCACAATCCAAGATATCTTAATACGCAAAGCAAGAATGGAAGGGAAGAATGCTTGTTGGGTACCTGGTACCGATCATGCATCTATTGCAACTGAATCAAAAGTGGCAAAAATGCTTCAAGAAAAAGGCATTGATAAAAAAGATATCTCTAGAGAAGCATTTTTAGAACATTCATGGGAATGGAAAGAAAAATACGGCGGTATTATTCTTGAGCAACAACAAAAATTAGGCCTTTCATGTGATTGGGATAAACTTACATTCACGATGGATGAAGAGTACTCTAATGCTGTCTTAGAATCATTCGTTAGGCTCTATAAAAAAGGTCTTATTCACAAAGGTACTAGATTAGTAAACTGGTGTCCAAAATCTCAAACTGCATTAAGCGATGAAGAGGTTTTTTTCAAAGAAGTTCAAGGGAAACTATGGTATATAAAATACAAAGTTGAAGACTCTGATACATTTATTGAGATTGCAACTACCAGACCAGAAACAATGCTTGGTGACGCTGCTATAGCAGTGAATCCATTAGATAAAAGATTTAAAAATTTGATTGGTAAAAATGCAATTCTACCGCTTGTAAATAAAGCTATTCCAATTATTGCTGACAAAATGGTAGATCCTGCATTTGGTACGGGTTGTGTTAAAATTACACCTGCACATGATCCAAATGACTATAATGTTGGAAAGAATCATGCACTAGAAATGTTAAATATTATGAATCCAGATGGATCAATTAATTCTAATGCACCAGCTAAATATGTTGGACTAACTAGAGAAAATGCTAGAAAAAAAATCATTAATGATTTAAATGTAGAGGGCTCTTTATTAAAAGAAGAAGATTATCTTCATAAAGTAGGGTATTCGGAACGAGGCGATGTTCCAATAGAATATTACTTATCTAATCAATGGTTTTTAAAGATGAAGGAGCTCGCGAAGCCCGCTTCAGATGTTGTTAAGTCCGGTGAAATAAAGTTTTATCCAAATCATTGGGTAAAAACATATAACCATTGGATGGATAATATACAAGATTGGTGTATTAGTCGTCAATTATATTGGGGGCATCGTATTCCAGTATGGTATAAAAAAGGATCTGATCATACCAAGCAAGAAAATTGGCATGTATCAATCACTCCACCTACTGATATTGAGAATTGGGAGCAAGACACCGATGTTCTAGACACATGGTTTAGTTCATGGTTATGGCCATTTGGAGTTCATGGTTGGCCTAATAATGAAAAATTAGTGAAACAATATTATCCAACCGATATACTGGTAACTGGTCCAGATATTATTTTCTTTTGGGTAGCAAGAATGATTATTTCAGGGATAGAATTCTTAGATGAAATCCCATTCAAGGATGTTTATTTTACAAGTATTTTACGAGATAGTACGGGTCGAAAATTGAGTAAATCTCTTGGCAATTCTCCTGACCCAATTGAATTATTTGAAAAGTATGGCACTGATGCAACAAGATTTTCAATTATGCTTATGTCTCCACAAGGATCTGATGTTTATTTCTCAGAAAATGGGCTAGAAATAGGTAGAAATTTTATGAATAAAATCTGGAATGCTAGCCGATTTATCATGATTAATAATGATGATAGTTTTAGCGATACTTTAGATAAAGATTCATTAGATATATATGACAGATGGATACTTTCAAAGCTAGATACTACACTTGAAAAAGTAAATGTTCATTATAGTAATTATCAATTTAATGAAGCAATAAAAGTCATTTATGATTTTACATGGAATGAATTTTGTAATTGGTATATTGAAATTGCTAAAATCAAATTTAATAGCTCAGATAAATCAGAAAAAAATAATACATTTCTTGTTGCAAAAGAGGTACTGAAGAAAGTTTTATTAATATTGCATCCAATTGCTCCATTTATAACTGAAGAAATATGGAGTTACTTAAAAAATGATTCAGAGAAAGATATTATTATATCCTCTTGGCCAACAGTTGATTCAGGTAATCTACAATATGATGAAGCTAGGATTGTATCTCTAAAAGAGATTGTAGTTGCCATTCGTACAATTAGATCAGAATTAAACGTTGCTCCTACTCAAAAAATTAGTGCATCAATTGCTATTAAAAATGTTGCAGATGAATCTTTATTTGATAGTTTAAAAAATATGATTACGGTTTTAACTAATCTAGAAAACTTAAATATTGAAATAAATCTAGATAAACCTAAGCAATCTGCAGTTGGTATATGTAAAAATTGTGTCGTATATGTACCATTAGGTGATTTAGTTGATCCTAAAGAAGAAATGCTAAAATTGAATAAAAGATTACAAGATATAGAAGGTTTTATTGCAGTAATTGAAACAAAATTGAGTAATAAGGCGTTTACAGATAAAGCACCTGAAAAAATTGTCAATCATGAAAAAAGTAAATTAGATGATTTTATCTTTGAAAGAGAAAAAATAATTGCCAATATTGAGATGTTGAAATGAAAAAATTATTAATAGCAATATTTGCACTAAATATCCTGCTTGCCCAAGAAGTAGAATCAATCCAAACAAACAGAACACTAACAATTTATAAAGATAGCTTTGCTATCATAAAAGAACCAATTTTATGGAATTTAAAAGATGGAAAGAATATTACATTTTTTAATAATCTTTCACCAAATATTGTGTTTGATTCACCTTTATTAAATATTGAAGGCGTAGAAGTGGGGTCTCAAACATTAAATAAAAATTTTTATTCTACTGATTCTTATCTGAAAAAAAATATTGGATCCTTAGTAGAAGTGAAACCGATAAATGATTCGGTAATACAAGGAGCTTTATTAGATATTAATTCTTCATCTATCTCTCTCAATACAAATAAGGGACTTATGATTTTTCAAAGATCTAGAGTGGAATATATTTCACTGAAATCAAAACAAGTGCAGAATAAATTTACCCCACAAATTTCATGGGAAATTTTCTCTGAAGGGCTAGATAGTGTTACTGCAGAATTAACTTATTTAAGTTCAGGATTTAGTTGGAAGCCAGTGTATAAGCTACAGTTAAGTGATAGCGATTCTACTGCATCTCTTAGTATAGATGCTGAAGTAGTTAATGGGTCTAATATGAATTTATTGGGAGTAGACATAAAGGTTGTAGAAGGATTAGTCCCTATAGGTAACAGTAAAGCTAGCAATATGCTGATGGTTGCTTCTAGAGGAATGACCATGTCAGAAAGAACTAATGAGTTAGGAGATTTTTATATTTTTGATTTAGGTACTAATCTAAATTTAAAAGCTCTTGAGACAATTCAGTTTCCTTTAATGCCTAAAACAGAGATTGAGTATGAAAAGAAATATATTTTTAAAAATTCAGAACGTGATCAGAAAGATGCGCCGTTAAGTATTGAAATTTCTTTTCAAAACTCTAAAGAGAATAATCTAGCATTACCTTTACCATCCGGAGTAATATATCTATATGAAAAAGATATGAATGGGGAGCTATCTTTTATTGGTAAAAATAGCTTAAGTCAGTTATATAAAGGTGGTAACGCTGTATTAGATGCAGGAAAAGCATTTGATATTATAGGTAAGCGTAGAATTTTAAATTTTGATCGTCAAAATAATAGCGAAGAATCAACTATATCGCTTCAAATAATGAATACTTCCAATGAGTCTATAAAAGTCAAAGTTATTGAAAAAATTGTTGGAGATTGGGTGATTAAAGAATCTTCAAGTATGTATATAAAAGATGATGCATCTACTATTTACTTTCCATTAGAAATCCAACCTAATAGCTCAGAGCTTATTACATATACATATCGAAAAGAATGGAAGTAATGTCCATTTATGAAATTCAATAATCCTTCTAATTTATTAGAAACTCCTATTCAATATATTAAGGGCGTTGGCCCAAGAAGAGCCCAGGTTTTAGAATCTCTTAATATTCACACTATTAAAGATTTATTATATTATTTTCCAAGAAAGTATCTAGATAGAACATCAATTCAGCTAATAGGTTCTATAAAAACAAACATGGAAGTGAATATTGTAGGTAGGATTAAATCGATTAACTTGAGAAAAATGAAACGCGGTAATTTTTTGACAGCCACACTTGCAGATCATACTGGCTCTGTTCGATTGATGTGGTTTAATGGATCAGATTATATCTATCAATCTTTAAAAGAAGGAGATTTATTAGCTGTTCATGGTAAAGTCGCTGACTATAAAGGAAATGTTCAAATTGTTCATCCTGAATACGACAAATTAAATGCGAATGAAATATCTCTTAGTACTGGATTTGTAATTCCTGTTTATCCTTTGACTGAAGATTTAAAGAAATCAGGTCTTGATAATAGAAATTTAAGAAAGATTATTTATCTTGCCTTAGAATCTCTCGATAATATTGAAGACCATTTTGACAACAAGCAGCAGGATGATTTTAAAATTTGCTCTCTAGATTCTGCATTGAGGAATATTCATTTTACTAATAGTGTTGATAAATTAAATGAATCAATTCATAGGCTTAAATTTGATGAACATTTTTTCTTACAAATTCTTTTAGCTTTAAGAAAAAAGAAAATAAAGGAAAATCGTTTTACTCCGATAAGTTTTAAGACTAAATATTATAATCAAATATTAAAAAATTTAAGTTTCGAATTAACTAATAGTCAGAAACGAGTTCTTAGAGAAATCATTGATGATTTTTTATCAGAAAATCCAATGAATCGTATGATCCAAGGAGATGTTGGTTGCGGGAAAACAATCGTTTCAATTTTAGCTTCATCTGTTGTAGTTGAAAATGATTATCAAGTTGCGATAATGGCACCTACTGACTTACTAGCAAAACAATTATATAAAATTTTTAAAATAGAATATGAAAAACTTGGAGTTGAATGCTCATTATTGGTCGGTAGCTTGAAGAGCAAAGAAAAAAAAGCAGTCTTAAAGTCTATTAAAGAAGGTGAATCAAAGATAGTTGTGGGTACTCATGCACTATTTCAAAAAGATGTAGTATTTCAAAATTTAGGACTATCAATTATAGACGAACAACACAGATTTGGGGTAAATCAAAGACAACTACTATTGAAAAAATCTGCTGTCCCCAATTTAATGGCAATGACAGCGACACCAATCCCGAGAACGTTGGCTATAACATATAATGGAGATATGGACTTATCAATTATTGATGAATTGCCAAAAAATAGACCAGATGTATTTACGTCCCATATTGAAAAAAATAACTTAGATACTGCTTATAATTTTATTCGCGAAAAAATAACAATAGGAGGACAAGCAATAATTGTATATCCGCTCATTGAAGAAACTGAGAAGCAAGATCTTGATGCAGCATCTGAATCGTATAATTTATTAACCCAAAATATTTTTCCAGACTTAACTGTCGGGTTAATGCATGGGAAATTAGATCCAGATCAAAAAAATGAAACAATGAAGCAATTTATGAATCATGAAATTCAGATTTTAGTCTCAACTACGGTAATAGAAGTTGGTATTGATAATCCGAATGCATCTGTTATACTAATTAATAATTGTGAGCGGTTCGGATTAAGTCAATTGCATCAATTAAGAGGAAGAGTAGGCAGGGGTGAGTTAACAAGTTACTGTATACTCTGCAGTGACAGTGAATCTCCAAATACAAAACAACGTTTAAGCATATTAACTAAAAGTAGAAATGGATTTGAGATTGCTGATGAAGATTTAAAATTAAGAGGTCCAGGAGAATTCTTTGGTGAAAGACAAAGCGGATTTATTAAATTTAGAATTGCTGATTTAACTACTGATGGACCAATAATTAGAGATGCTAGAATGAAAGCTTTTGATATTATTCATAATGATGCAAATTTAGAGGCTCCAATCAATAGTTTGATTAAGCAAAGATTTGAAAATGAATATTTAAAATTATTTTTGAAAACAACCGTTAATTAAAGGAAAAAAATGACAACGAAACCTTATACAGAAAAACAACTTTTTGATTCACTGATTTCTCAATCAGTATATGGCGTTTGGATTGCTTTAGGAAAAATACAAAATCCTATGACCAATGAAATGTCAGTAGATTTAACACAAGCATCTATTCAAATTGATATGTTAGATATGATGAATAGTAGAATGCATGCTAGTCTTACTGATAAAGAGAAAGAATACTTTGATAAAGTGTTATCTGAATTAAAAATGAATTATATAGAGGTTGAAAAAGCTGAAGACGCAAAACCTGCAGAAGAAATTGCAACAAATTCAGAAGCTAGCGATGATTCAAGTTCTGAAAAATAATCTAGAAAATGTAATAGCTGGACTTTTATTTGTCATAACATTCGGTATTTATTTTTCTACGATGGCACCAACAGTATCTTTTTGGGATACTGGAGAATTTATTGCTACGTCGCATATACTTGGCATCCCTCATCCACCAGGGAGTCCATTATTTCTATTAATTGGTAAGCTCTTCACATTGATTCCAATTAGTGCAGATATTGCTTTTCGTATGAATATATTTTCTCCATTGATTAGCGCCGCTACAATTAGTCTACTATTCCTTATTTGTAATCAATTTATTGATAGACTTGATAGCAAAGACGATGTAAAGCATTTTAAAATGTGGTCTTCATTAACCGCATCATTAACATTTGCTTTTACTCATAGCCATTGGTTTAATGCTGTTGAAACTGAAGTATATGCATTAAGCGGTTTCATGACAGCGTTAGTAGTGTATTTAATCTTAATGTGGTCCAAGTATAAAGAAAAAGAGCATAGCACGATGTACTTGATGGGAATTGTTTATGTCATTGGTTTAGCTACGGGAGTACATTTGTTAAATTTGCTCACGATTCCTTTCATAGGGTTAATTATTTACTTTTCTACTTCTAATTTTTCAACTAAAAATTTAATAGTTACATTAAGCTTATCACTATTAACCTTTATTGTAATACAGAATGTTATTATTAAAGGATTTCCTACTATTGTATCAAAAATAGGCTTTGAAGGCTTATTGTTGCTTATGGGGATACTATCTTATTTTTTATATAGCAGTATTAAAAATAAAAAGACAATTTTTTCACTTATTTATACGTCTTTATTTTTAATTATTATTGGATATTCGACCTATTTGGCAATCTTTATTCGATCAGGGCAAAATCCTAATATTGATGAAAATAATCCTGAGACAATAGTAGAAGCTACTTCTTATTTGAATCGTGATCAATACGGTTCAATGTCATTGCTCCCAAGAAAATTTAATAATCTTCCATCAAAAATTTCTATAGTAGGTAGTCCTGAATACCCAGATTTTGAATTTTCTAGTAGGCAAGACTACAACTATATGACATACAATATGTCTGAGCAGGCAAGTTTTCTTTGGACCTATCAGATCAATAAAATGTATATCAGATATTTCTTATGGCAATTTGCTGGTAAGGGACCTAGCAATGATTCCTTTGTGTCTGATTTTGGAGCATTGCCTAAACAAGATGGCGTAGATTGGAGGCAATTTGGATTGCCATTGGCATTGATTATGGGATTATTTGGAGTATATTTTCATTTTAGAAAAAATAAGTATGATGCATTCTCATTGCTTGTATTGTTTATTATGACAGGGATTGCAATTATTTTCTATTTAAATCAAGACAGTCCTCAAGCTAGAGAAAGAGATTACTCTTACGTTGCTAGCTTTATGGCATTTTCGATATGGATAGCTATAGGAATTTTTAGTACGATTAATTATATCAGTGATACTTTGCTAGAAAAATCTATCAAACTAAAAGCATCTTACTTTATGATTTCTATGTTTTTAGTTTTTATTCCATTAAGGATGTTAATTGCAAACTATGAAGAGCATGATAGAACTGGTAATTACATCGCTTGGGATATGGCCTATAATATGCTACAAACATGTGAGCCTGGAGCAATCTTGTTTACTAATGGCGACAACGACACCTTTCCTGTATGGTATTTGCAAGAAGTAGAAAAAATTAGAACGGATGTAAGAGTAGTGAATTTAAGCTTATTAAATACGCCATGGTACGTTACTCAACTTAGAGACAAAGACAATCCTTTTATTATAATGAATGATAATGAAATAAAAAATTTAGATTTTAAAAGATGGTCAGCTAGCACAATTTCTGTTGGTGCCCCCGCGGATGATTTAAATCCTGATGGCATTATTGAATGGGAATTAAAACCAACTTATCTTGATGTAGCATTACGTATCCAAGATTTAATGGTACTTAGAATTATCAAAGATAATAATTGGAATCGACCAGTATATTTTGCTGTTACAGTGTCTCCTACTAGTATGCTCAATTTAGATGATTACTTAACAATGGAAGGGTTAGCATATCGCTTAGTAAACAATAAGTCATATCCAATCAATCAAGATAAAATGACTAAAAATTTATTACCAATAGTTGGAAGTAAGAGTTGGTTTAAAGATTACGATTCTCATAAAGGCTCTATTGAAGAGCTGTCTATATCTCAAGAGTATCAACCTGGATATATCTATAGAAATCTTGCTAATGAAAATGTTCATGTAGATAGACAAACTGGAAGATTAGTTCAGAATTATCGTACAGGGTTTACCCGATTAGCTATATCACATTATCTTGATAGCAATCTACAAAAAGCAGAGATGGTATTATTGGATATGGAAGATAAAATGCCTAGTTCAGTAATAAGTATGCCATCAAAAGAGCTCCAGTACCAAATTTCACAGATCTATAATGGAATTGGCAACAAAGAAAGAGTTAAATATCATCTAAAAGAATTAACCCAAAGAGATGATATAGAGATGGAAGATTATTTATTATATGGTAGGTCATTTATTCAAAATTTAGATGATTATGCTGAAGCAAAATCAATTTTTAAAACCATATATGATAATTTTTTAATTATTGAAAAAGCAATTAAAAAACAAGGGTTTACCTCGACTAAAATTACAGTGAAAGAATGGCAGTCATGGCAAAAGACGTTACCTGAATTAGTATTTTTACTATATCTATGTCATCGAGAATTAGAGGAGTACGACGAAGCAACCATGCTAATTGAAAATTGGATAGTACGTAGTCCTGAAGATACAGATGCCGGTCAATTACTTGATGAAATTGAAAAATTAAAAGGGCTATGAAGATAGTCTCAATCATTATTCCTCATTATAACGGGAAAGAGCTCTTACATAATTGCATTAACTCTATCTATCAAAATATTAATATAGAAAATTTTGAAATTATTGTAGTAGATAATGGCTCTAAAGATGATTCCGTTAAAAATATAAAACAGCTGTTTTCAGACGTCATTATTATTAGTAATAAAGAAAATATTGGATATAGTGGAGGATGTAATATTGGGGCAAAAAATGCAGAAGGGAAGTATTTAATATTCTTAAATAATGATACTGAGCATTCTAAGGATTGGATAGAAAAATTGGTAAGCTTTTTAGATAGCAATCCTGATACTTTTGCGGCGCAACCTAAAATATTAAATATTAAAAATAAGGAATATTTTGATTATGCTGGTGGCGCTGGAGGATTTATTGATCGTTTTGGCTTTCCTTATGTGAAAGGGCGTATTTTTAATACCTTAGAGAAAGATAATGGTCAATATAATAAGGCTTCAAAAATATTTTGGTCATCGGGGGCTGCAATGATTGTAAGAGCTGATATATTTAATAAATTAAATGGATTTGATGAAGTATATTTTGCATATATGGAAGAAATAGATCTATGTTGGAGAGCCCAAGCATTAGGATATAAAATTTGGTCTGTTCCTGATTCATTCATTTATCATTATGGAAAGCAAACGATTAAAGAAAATACAATTAAGTCACACTATCTCAATCATAGAAACTCCTGGATTTTATTTTTTAAGAACTCTTTTACTTTTCATTATGGAATTTTAATTGCTAAAAAATTGCTACTGGATTGGATGGCTTTGATCTATTCCGTAATAACATTAGATATAAGAAGGTTTATTGCAATATTATGTGCAGAGATATGGATATTATTTTCTGTTAATAAGATAGTTAAACTTAGGAAAGATAATCATGTTGTTCGATTAGATAATATTTATCATAAGAGCATAGCAATAGATTATTTTTTTAAAAGAAAAAAATACTTTTCTCAGATTGAAGATAATAGTTCTTTGTAGACATTATCTCTTTGCGAATCTAAATAAATCATTTCTTGTAGTAGCTTTTTTTGACCCAGTTTTTTCATAATTTCACCAATCTTTTTACCATGAAATTTTAAAAAAGTATTAGTGTAATTTTCTTGGTTATAATTATCTACTACTTCGTTTAAATTATCTACTATACTATCTAAAGCATCTCCGCATGCATCTATTTCTCCATTTTCAAATAGTTCATATGCAAGATATGTTGAAAATCGTAGTTTTCTTAACCCAACATTTTCTGTTAAGAGATTAATAAGTACAATACGTTGATTCCAACCTCTTGAAAAATTAGAAGCACTTGCACGAACAGCGATGGATCGTGCTTTTTCATAATGACTACTGCCACCCAAATTGGACCAAGTATCTAATTCTGCCCCCAAGATAATATTGCCATAGAATCCTAATAAGCTGGATAAAGGATCAAAGTAAACGCTGTCATAATAGAGAGAATTATTTTGATTTAAAACAAAGTTTGAACCTTTATCGAAGAAATGAAGATCTTTATTGTTGCTAAATAAAGATTGAATTCCATAAGCTTGAGTACTTCCTAGATTAGCATTGCCTTCAAAAAGAATTTGAATATTAATATTGATTGCTAGATCACGATACTCTTCATTCCAAACAGTATACTCATAAAACTTTTTAATGTTGTTTTGCAATTGAAATAAAGATATTTTTTCATCTGCTTTTAATAGACGATCATCGAATGAGACGGAAGCTTCTTTGAATTGAGCGTTTAGAAGCGAAAAAAAGAGAAATAATACAATATATTTATTTAGTTTTTCTAGCATAATAGACAGATATATTTTTTAATTTACAAAATGACTGTAATTAAAGACATACTTAAGCAAAATAAACGATTATATCGTATATCTAAGGTAATTAGTGATTTATCTGAAGAGATAAAAGTGCCCGTTTTTTTGGTTGGTGGCTGTGTTAGAGATTTATTATTAGAACCAGAAAAAAATTCAGTAGATATCGACATTATGGTTGAAGGTGATGGGATTAAATTTGCTCATCAATTAGGAAAAAAATTAAATGTATCTACAGTAGTTCCATTTCCAAAGTTTGCTACAGCACGTATACCATATAAAGAATGTGAAATTGAAGTCGCTTCTGCTCGATTAGAGTCATATGACCCAAAATCACGTAAGCCAAAAGATATTATTATGACTGATATTAATGAAGATTTGCAACGTAGAGATTTTACTGTCAATGCTATGGCAATTTCTCTACAAAAAGATAATATGGGGACACTTATTGATCCTTTTGACGGGTTTAAAGATCTAAATGCAAAAGTATTAAGAACTCCTATGAGCGATTCTGATATAACATTCTCCGATGATCCATTGCGCATGATGAGAGCAGCATACTTTTCTGCAAAATTAGAAATGAAGATTGATAAACAGTGCTTACAATCAATAAAAGATAATGCTGAAAGAATATCGATTGTTTCTCAAGAGAGAATAACTAATGAATTATTAAAGATTTTAGGCACAAATAAACCTTCTGTTGGATTTATTATGCTTCAAGAAGTTGGATTGCTTGAATATGTCTTCCCAGAGATTTCAGTCATGTACGGCTTAGATCAGACTAGCGAGTATCATCATAAAGATATTTTTTTTCATACATTAGAAGTAGTAGATAATACGGCAGGATTATCTAATAAATTAGATTTAAGGTTAGCAGCGTTAGTGCATGATATTGCAAAACCCAATACCAGAAGAATAGATCAAAAGAAAGGATATACTTTCTACGGACATGATGATTATGGTGCTCGTATGCTAAAAAAGATATCAAAGCGTATGAAATTTTCTAATAAAACAAGAGACTATATCGTCAAGCTGACTGCTTTACACTTACGACCTATCAGTTTAGCAAAAAAAGAAGTAACTGACTCTGCTATTCGAAGATTAATTGTAGATGCAGGAGAAGATGCACAAGATTTAATGTTGTTATGTCGTGCTGATATCACCACTAAGAATCCAAATAATGTTAAAAAGTATCTCTCTAATTTTGATCGCGTAGAAAAACGAATGCAAGATGTTATTGAGTCGGATGAATTACTAGCATTTCAATCTCCTGTAAGAGGGCATGAAATTATGGAAATATTCAATTTGTCTGCAGGGAAGAAGGTAGGAGAAATAAAAAAATTGATTGAGGAAGCAATATTGAATGGAGATATTAACAATACACATTCAGACGCTTTATCAATGCTAAAAAGTTTGAAAAAAACCAAAAATTTTAGTTAATTATTATTTTACTTTTTAATGTTTCAATAGTCATACATAAGGAAGATGAATTCTATTTCTTATTATGAAACTTTTTAGTTACTTTCATGTCTAAGATATAGCAGGAGTATTATGAACAGATATATATTAATTATTTTACTATTTATTTCAACATCTATAGCACAGTCGTTAACTGTGGATGAATGTGTGCGTATTGCGCTTGAAAATAAGACATCACTTAAAAGAGCAGATCAAGATGTAACAATTGCAAGATTGAATCGTGCTTCAACTGGAGCTCTAATGTTGCCATCAGTGAATGCAAGCAACTCGTTTAGTGAGACAACCTATGGAAATAGCTCTTCTGAAGCGTCTGAGAGATATAGTGGGGGATTAAGCCTATCTCAAAGCTTATTTAATTTTGGAAACAAGGTGAACACTCTTAAGCAAAGCGATAATAATTATAATACTGCAAAACAGCAAAAACGACAGGCAAAAGCACGTATTATATTAGATGTATATACTTATTATTATCAATACTTGAAGAACTCTGAATTATTTGATATAGCTGGTAAAGATTTAGAATTATCGGAAAAACAACTTGAGTTAGTTGAAAAACAATACAACTTAGGGGCTGTTAGTAAAACAGATTATTTGAAAGCGTCAGTCCGTTATGGAACTGCAAAATCTAGTTTCTTATCAAGAGAGTTAAGCAAAAAGAATTCTGAGAAATCTTTACGACATAGTATGGGACTTCTCAATAGCGATATAGTCGTTAATATTGAAGAAAAAATGGATATTATGTCATCTGTTCCTACTTTTGACGAAGCATATAATTTGATGCTAGCAAATAGCCCTGATTTAAATATATTAGATAACCAGATTTTGGGAGCACAGATTAGCGTAAAAAAAGCATGGAGCTCTAGTTTGCCTAGCGTGAATATGAGCGTGGGTATGAATGCATCTTCCAGTGACCAAATTACTAGAACTTATTTTGACGATAATTACATTAAGAGTGCTAACATCTCAGTAAGCATTCCTATTTTTTCTGGTTTTAGAAATAAAAATTCGATTCAAATCTCAAAATTACAATTAGATCAAGCAGAGACACGGTTTAATGCTGGAAGAAGTAGTGCTAAAGTAAGTTTGTATGCACTGATTAATACATTAAATAATTATCAAGAAATTATTCCCATACAAGAAGAAGTCTTGCTTTCTGCTGAAGAAGATTTGAGACTAGCACAACAAAAATATGAATTAGGTTCAGCAAGTATTTTAGAGCTTTTAGATGCACAATTAGCATTAATTCAAGCTAGTTCAAGTTTAGTAAGAACTAAATATGATGCAGCAATCCAAGTAGCAAATTTGGATGACTTGCTTGGAACATTAGATAAAAAATATGAATAAGGAGAAAATGTGAATAATAAGATGAAAGCTGGGTTGGGTGTTTTAGTATTATGCTTAGGTGCATATTTTATGTCTTCATCAGATGGCGATGGGTCAATTGAAGTTTCTACGATGAAGCTTGAAAGAAAATATCTACAAAGCAAAGTAGTTGCTGATGGAGTATTAACGCCAGAAACAGAAGTAAAATTAAGTGCAAATAATACGACTTATATTACAGATATTGCTGTAAAAGAAGGTGATTTTGTAAAAAAGGGTGATTTCTTAATGGCATTAGATGATCGTCAGCAAAAAGCTGCAACAGAAGCATCTAAGGCAAGTGTTGACGCGACAAAAGTACAGCTTCAACAAAGAAAATCTCAACAGATGAGACAGGAAAAATTATATGAGCAAGGATTGATTTCTGATCAAGAGATGGAAAATACAAATTCCTCTTATGCTTCTGCTCTCAGTTCTTTTAATAGTGCTGGAGCAAGATATATTCAAGATGAAGACGCTCTTTCGAAGTTAAGGCTTATTGCACCTCAAGATGGAACGATTACATTTATTGATGGAGAAGTAGGTGATTTAGCTCAAGGCGGTATGTTCAATCCGAGCGTATTATTAAAATTATCAGATCTTTCAAAAATGGAAGTTTATGTCAATGTAAACGAAAATGATATTGCAGATATTTCTATTAATGATATTGCAATAATAGAAGTAGATGCATATCAAGATCAGACATTTAAAGGAGTAGTTAAAGAAGTAGCATATGCTTCTATCACATCTAGTGGCGGCTCTCAACAGCAAGTCACTAATTTCCAAGTGAAGATACAAATGTTAGAAGTTGTAGATGGTATGCGCCCTGGAATGAGCGCTACTGTTGAAATTGTTACAGAGGAACGTAATCAAGCACTTGCGATTCCGATTCAATCTCTCACTACACCTAGAGAATCAGCAAAGAAAAAACCCGAATCTAAAGTATCACTTACAGTGGGCGTTGAAACAACTACAAGCTTGAACAAAAAAGATCAAAATAAGAATCAAAGAGGCAAGAAAAACAGAACAGTTGTATTTGTTGTTAATGGTAATACTGTAGAGCAACGTTTTGTAGAAGTAGGGATTATTGGAGATAGAGATTATGAAGTATTATCCGGCCTTGAAGAAGAAGAAGAGATTGTGACGGGAGGATTTGTAGCAATAAGTAGAGATTTGTACGATGGAGCAGCCATCACTATTAAAGAACAATCTGAAAAAAGCTATAAGCGCGGTGGTGGTAGACCGGGATCAAGCAATTAAAGCTTAAAAGTATCATGTCTAAATCAAAAAAAGAAATTATATCTATGGATTCAATCTCTAAGATTTATCATCTAGGTAATAATGTTGTAAAAGCATTAGATAATGTCTCAATAAATATCTATGAAAATGATTTTATTTCTATTATGGGACCATCTGGTTCTGGAAAATCGACACTAATGAATATGATTGGCTGTTTGGATGTTCCTACAAAAGGAGTATATAAATTCAATAATGAACTAATATCAGAGATGAATGATAGCCAGCTTGCAAATATTAGAAATGAAAAAATTGGTTTTGTTTTTCAGACATTCAACTTGTTGCCAAAGCTTACTTCTCTGAAAAATGTGGAAGTCCCATTGATTTATTCTTCATTGGGTAAAAAAAAGAGGCTTCAGCGCGCAGAAGAAGCACTTAGCATTGTTGGATTATCCGATCGAATGGCTCACAAACCAAGTGAATTATCTGGCGGACAAAGGCAGCGTGTTGCCATTGCGCGTGCATTGGTTAACAAACCATCTATTATTTTAGCTGATGAGCCTACAGGAAATTTAGATTCAAAAAGTGGGATTGAAATTCTTAATTTTTTTGATGAATTGCATAAAGCTGGCAATACATTAATTATTGTTACTCATGAAGACTCGGTAGCAAAAAGAGCAAAAAGAAGAGTAGAGCTTTTTGACGGCAAAATTGTTGTAGATGAATAGTATATTTAAAAATATTTTAATTGGCCTTTCAGCAGTTAGAACCAATCTAACAAGGGTTATATTAACTTCATTAGGCTTAGCTATTGGTATTTTTACTGTTAGTATTGTTACTGCAGGTGTATCAAGTATCGATAAAGAGTTTGATAAATCTATGGAGTATTTCGGGAATGATAAGATTTATGTTGGTACATGGCCATGGTCATTTGACTTTGACTGGTGGCAATATCGCAATCGCCCAAAAATTGACGAAGACTCTCTTGAATACATTACACGATATAGTACATATGTTACAGATATAAGTATAAAAAAGAGTACATGGACTAGAGGATCTTTTAGCAATAAATCATCATTTTTGCAAATCAATGGGGTATACCCTAGCTATGCTGAAATGCTGAGCGGAACTAAGATTGTAAATGGAAGATTTTTTTCGCAGAATGAATGGGATTTACAGAGAAGAGTAATTGTTGTTGGCGGTACAGTCAGAGATGGTTTTTTTGATGGAGAAGACCCTATTGGAAAGAAAATAAGGTTGGGCGGTGTAACATTTGAAATAATAGGGGAATTAAAAAAGCAAGGAATGGGAATGGTTCCTGGTGGAACTCTAGATACTCTAGTCATTATGCCTTCTTCAACTTTTAACCGTATTTTAACTAGATGGGGTTTTGCTGAATTGGTTCTAAAAACCAAACCAGAAGATATGTCAAAAGCTAAAGAAGAAGTGGGAATGATTATGAGATTGGCAAGAAAACTAAAGCCTGGTGAAAGCGATAATTTTTCTGTCAACTCTGCCGATGCCTATCAAGAGCAATTTGATGCAATCAAGATTGCTATTGCTGGAATGGGATTTTTAGTGACAGGAATATCTCTTGTCGTATCTGCTATTGGTATTATGAATGTAATGTTTGTATCTGTGAGAGAACGTACCCGAGAAATTGGAATTAGAAAGGCAATGGGAGCAACCAATAATAATATTTTGGTACAATTTTTAAGTGAAGCAGTTGCTATATCAATCATTGGAGGTAGTACTGGAATTATTTTAGTAAAATTGATCACTGTGGCATTATCATCGTATCTGCCAGTCGAATTTAATCTATTATTAATTTTTTATACTTTTATGGTTTGTGTTTTTATAGGAGTGTCAGCTGGTATGATTCCAGCAAGAACAGCAGCTAATTTGAACCCAATTGATGCACTACGCCATGAATAGAATTATAAATTATTTAAGAGATGCTATTGGCGGAGTCTTATTTTATTTTGGCCAAACTAAATTACGGACATCATTAACTCTTTTAGGTATTACAGTTGGTGTATCATCTATCATTGCTATTATGACTGTATTAGCAACCTTTGAAAAATCTTACTCTGGCTTAGTTAGTGAAATGAAAACTAATGTTTTTTATATCACAAAAGAGAATCCAATTCAGATTAGTTTTGGTAATACAGATAGGAATTCTCGTAATAAACCAAATATTACGTGGTCAGAATATGAGCAATTAAAACGCTCTTTAACGCTTACAAAACATATATCAGCGACAGTAGCAGAAGAACCCAGTGATCGCACAATCAGTGTCGGTAAAAATGAATTAAAAAATAAGCTAACTAGTTTTTGGGGTGGAGATGGAGATATTCTCGCATTAAATAAGTATGAGATTATTGGTGGAAGAAATATCAGTCAACAAGATATAGATAACCGTACACGCGTTGCTATGGTTGGATATGATATTAAAGAAGAGTTATTTCCTTATTCAGACCCAGTAGGTCAAACTATTAAAATTGATAATCTCCCATTTGAAATTATTGGTTTATTGGCACCAAAAGGCGAGATGTTAGGTCAAAGTATGGATGCGATGATTGGTATTCCAATTTCTACTTTTTTACAATCTTTTGGCGGCCGACATTGGAGAAGAGCAGACATAATGTTATTATTAGAATCTGAATCAATGGATACTATAGATGCAGCGACAGATGAAGCGGTTGGTGTATTTCGTGCAATTCGAAAGATACCTCCAGGTGAAGATAATAATTTTTATATCGCAACTAATGAGCAATTAATGGGTACTTTTGAAGAATTCACAGGTTATCTAACTATTTTTATTGGCTTAGTTTCTGGAATCTCTTTATTAGTTGCTGGAATTGGAATTGCAAACATTATGTTGGTCTCGCTCACAGAACGTATCAAAGAAATTGGTGTACGTAAAGCTCTTGGAGCAAGGAAGATTGATATATTTTTACAATTTTTAATTGAAGCAATGTTAATATCAATTATTGGAGGAATAGTTGGCATTATTTTAGGCTTATCATTTGGTAATGTTATTGCGTTCTTTTTAGGCCAAGACCCAGTGATTCCATTAGATTGGGTTTTCTATAGCATTCAGATTTGTGCATCAATGGGGATTATATTTGGATTATATCCTGCTATTAAAGCATCAAATTTAAATCCTATTGATTCAATGCGTTACGAATAAGCTTTATCTTGCTTTTCCTTGATGAAAAGATACTTATCTTATAAATTCCTTTAAATAATTTTACTATGTCAAAAAAACAAAAAGTATCAGAAAAAGAAGTAGAAAAAATAGCATCCCTTTCACGACTCTCCCTTTCACAAGAAGAATTAGTAAAGCATACAGAAGATATGAACAATATATTGGATCATATGGATATGTTAAACGAAGTAGATACAGAAAATGTAGATGAGTTAGTTAATGTGCACGATATGACGAGCCCACTAAGAGATGATGCATTTGAAGACTCTTTAGATAAAGATTCTGTTATTGAAAATAGCCCAGAATCATTGCAGGATTATATCGAAGTTCCTTTAGTCCTTAAAAAGGAAAGTCAGTGAATTTAGGTGTTATTCCTGGTCGATTAAATTCCACTAGATTCCCAAAAAAGATTATCTACCCCCTGAATGGAAAATCAGTGATTCAGCATGTTTATGATAATGCTAAAGAATCTAAGTTGCTCAATCATTTAGTAATTGCTATCGACTCTATGGAAACGCTACATCATTTAAATAAAAATTGTGAGACCGTATTAACATCGCAAGGACATGAGTCTGGTACAGATAGGGTGGCAGAAGTTGCAGAAAAAATCAATTGTAATATTATTGTAAACATTCAAGGAGACGAACCAAACATTGATGCTGGCATTATTGATAATCTCATTCGATTATTTGATGATACTAATGTTGAGATGGCATCGGTAGCATCTACTGATTTAAATGAAAAGGATTTAGATGATCCTAATGTGGTAAAAGTATCTTTAGATAAAGAGAATAATGCCAAGACATTTGAGAGATTTAGCAACAATAAAAATGCAGAATATTTTCGTCATATTGGAATTTATGCATATAGAAAAAAAACATTAGAAAAATTTACTAATCTTGAACAGTCAGAAAATGAAAAGAAATTGAAGCTAGAACAATTGAGAGCATTGGATAATAATATTGCAATTAAACTATTAATTACTGACTTTCAACATAGAAGTATTGATGTAAAAGAAGACTTAAAATACTATGAAATCTAAAACAAAATTTATATTTGTACTTGGCGGAGTTATGTCTGGTCTTGGAAAAGGTATCTCTGCTTCCTCGATTGGATATCTTCTCAAAAGCGCTGGATTAAAAGTAAATATTCTAAAATTAGACCCTTATTTGAATATTGATCCAGGTACTATGAACCCTTATCAGCATGGAGAGGTGTTTGTTTTAGATGACGGATCTGAAACTGATTTAGATTTAGGACATTATGAGAGATTTATCGATGAAAATATGTCAAAGCATAATAATGCTACTTCTGGACAAATTTATAGTACTGTACTAGATAAAGAGCGTTCTGGTCAATATCTAGGAGAGACAGTCCAAGTCATTCCGCATATAACGGATGAAATTAAACAGCGTATTAATAATTTAGCAGATAGTAAAAAATATGATGTGATTATTTGTGAGGTAGGCGGTACAGTAGGAGATATTGAGAGCCTACCTTTTTTAGAAGCTATTAGACAATTTTCTTTAGATGTAGGATATTTTAATTCGCTTATTATTCATCTAACCTTATTACCGTACATTTTTGCAAGTGGCGAGATTAAAACAAAACCAACACAACATTCAGTAATGAAATTAAGAGAGATTGGTTTATCTCCAGATTTTATTTTTTGTAGAACATCATATGAAATCAACCAAGATATAAAGGATAAATTAGCTTTGTTCTGTAATGTTAAATCTGACCATGTTATTGAGAATAAAGATGTATCTAGTATTTATGAAGTACCTTTGTTATTAGAAAAACAAAATATTACAAAAATGATTTGCGATAGATTTCAATTAAACAATAAACCATCCATTAAAAAATTACAGAATTTTGTTGGTACATATAAAAATCCAGATCATAATGTTAAAATTGCAATGTGTGGTAAGTATACAGAGTTGTATGATGCATATAAGAGTATAACCGAGGCCTTTGTTCATGCTGGAGTAGAAAATAATACCACAGTAGAAGTGGTATGGGTTAATACTGAAAAAATTAAAAATGATAAAGATGCCGTAAAGATTTTTGATGGTATTGATGGCATTTTAATACCAGGAGGATTTGGATCTAGAGGAGCAGAAGGTAAAATATTAACTTCAAAGTTTGCTAGAACAAATAATGTTCCATTTTTAGGAATTTGCTTAGGTTTGCAATGCGTCATTATAGATTTTGCAAGACATGTTTGTGAAATTAAAGGTGCTAATAGTACAGAATTTGATAGCAAATCTCCAAATCCAGTGATTAATTTAATGGAATCTCAAAAAGCTATTAAAATTAAAGGAGGAACAATGCGATTAGGTTCTTATGATTGTGATATTCTTCCAAACACAAAAGCTGCAAAGATTTATAAGAAAAAAACTATTTCAGAGCGTCATCGTCATAGATGGGAAGTAAATAATAAATTTGTTAAAAAAATGGAATCAAACGGTTTAGTATTCTCTGGAATGAATAAAGATTTAGGAGTGGTAGAAATTGTAGAGTTAGCTGATCATCCTTGGTTTGTAGGATGTCAATTTCATCCAGAATTAAAAAGTAGGGTAGATAAAGCTCACCCACTCTTTAGAGAATTTGTGAAAGCATCATTAAAGGAAAAGCAAAATGGCACAAAATAAAGTTTCTTGTATAGATATTGTTTTTGGTGATCAAAAAATCCCATTTATTGGTGGTCCTTGTGTTATTGAAAGTAGAGACCATAGTTTAAAAATGGCAGAAGAAATTCTAAAGATTACAGATAAACTAGATATTCCATTCATATTTAAAAGTTCTTTTGATAAAGCTAACAGAACTTCTATTGACTCTTTTAGAGGAAATGGTCTAGATGAAGGGTTAAAAATACTAGAAGAAGTAAAAGATACATTTAATGTATCTGTATTGACAGATATTCACCATCCAGAACAAGCAAAGATAGTTTCTAGCGTAGTAGATATTCTTCAAATTCCAGCATTTCTATGCAGACAAACAGATTTATTAGTAGCTGCTGCAGAAACTGGTAAAGTAGTCAATATTAAAAAAGGGCAATTTCTATCGCCTTATAAAGTAAAAAATATTATTGATAAAGTGGTCGCTACTGGGAATAAAAATATTTTAGTTACTGAAAGAGGAAATTCTTTTGGGTATGATAGCTTAACATCAGATATGCGATCTATTCAAATTATGAAAGAATTTGGCTTTCCAGTAATTTATGATGCTACACATAGCGCTCAAATTCCTGGAAATTTTGAAGAAACTACTACAGGAAATAGACAATTTATTCCTGGTCAAATTTATTCTGCTGTAGCAACAGGTTGTGATGGCATATTTATGGAAGTGCATGATAATGTAGATCAAGCACTGAGCGATGCTAGCACACAATGGCCTTTAGATAAATTAGAATCTGTGCTTGTATCAATGTTAGCATTCAGAGAAACCTATTTAAATCATGGAAAGAAGAATGGATAAAAATCTGAAAAATATTAAACTATTTATTTGTGACGTAGACGGTATTCTGACGGATGGACAATTTATTAAAGATACTGCAGGTGAAGAATCAAAAAGCTTCAACGTTCTAGATGGAGTTGGATTTGTAATGCTACGACTTTTAGATCTTGGTATTAAGACAGCATGGATTACTGGAAGAGAATCCGCTACTACAGAGTCAAGGGCAGAAGAATTGCAAATTGATGATGTGTATAATGGAGTGATTAGGAAGATTGATTCTTATAACGAATTAAAGAAAAAATATAATCTAGAAGATAATGAAATTTGTTTTATGGGAGATGATATTATTGATATCGCTATTTTAGAAAAAGTTGGTTTTGCTGTTTCTGTTCCAAATGCTCCTGAATATGTTGCAAGTTGCGCACATTATATAACTAAAAAAACTGGTGGCAAAGGAGCGGTCAGAGAAGTAATTGACTTGCTTATTGCATCAAGAGGAGATTTTGACCAATTGCTAGATCAGCTACTTTCTGAGTTGCGATGAATTATTATTTAATACTATTTTTTATTTTGATTAGTTGTTCTAGATCTTATCAGGTTGAGGAACCTTTAGATGATATACATGATCAACTCTCTGTTGATGTAGAGATTACGTTAACTGAACAAGGCAATATTAAAGCCATTATTAAATCAAAATTCTTAGAACGTAATAATGAGAATTTAGAATTAAGATTAACGGATGAGGTTAATGTAGATCTTTATGATGATAGCTATCAGCATACATCACTTATTACTTCCAACTATGCGTTTGTCAGTGAACAAGAGAATAAAATCAATGCATTCGGAGATGTGGTAGTTGCAGCTGATAATGGGCAGCAGCTGTGGACAGATTCATTGCTTTGGGATAATAAAGCGGATAAAATTTTTACTGATGCAAGTCTAACTTTTATCTCTGGAAATTTTGATACACTATACGGTACAGGATTTGAATCTAATATTGATTTAACAAATTGGAAAATTACAAAACCAAGAGGCTCTATTAACAATGAGTAAAACATTAAGCGTAAAAAATTTGAAAAAAAATTATTCTCAAAAGAATGTTGTAAACAATATTGATATCAATTTAGAAAAAGGAGAAATCGTTGGCTTACTAGGTCCTAATGGAGCCGGGAAAACTACCACTTTCTATATGATTACAGGGATGATTCGACCTTCATCTGGTACTATATGGTTAGATAATGTAGACATCACAAATCTTCCAATGTATAAGCGTGCAAGAATGGGTATTGGATATTTAGCTCAAGAGCCATCTATTTTTGGAAAGTTAACAGTAGAAAACAATCTTAAAATTGTTCTAGAAACAGTTTTACCAAAAGATATTGATCAAAATAATTTAATTGATGAACTGCTAGATCAATTCAATATTAATCATCTAAGAAAAAGTTTAGGTTCAAGTTTATCCGGCGGAGAAAGAAGGCGCGTTGAAATATGTCGTACTTTAGCTTTAAAGCCTGATTTTGTACTTTTAGATGAGCCATTTGCTGGAGTAGATCCAATTGCAGTAGAAGATATTCAGCAGATGATTATGTCATTAAAAAAGAAAAATATAGGCGTATTAATTACTGATCATAATGTCAGGGAAACTTTATCTATTACAGATAGATCCTATTTATTGTATAGCGGAGAAATTTTAAAATCTGGAGATGCAGAAACACTTGCAAATGATAAAGAGGTCAGAAGAATTTATCTAGGAAAAAAATTTAGATTAGATTGATGAATAAGTTTTCTATCAAGATTAGACAAAAGCAGTCTATAATACCAAAACAAATACTCCAATCTAGTTTTTTAGAACTTGGGCTGGATGATATCGAGAAAGAATTAGAGAATGAAATTCAAAAAAATCCCGTTTTAATTGAAAAAAATATAGAAGATTTTAAAGACAAGGATTATGAAAGCTACGGTCTTGATAATCAAAAAAATTATGATTTATTTTTATCTAATTTACCAGAAGATAAGAATGTCATTGATAATCTTATAAGCCAAATTGATCAGTCTGAAATTGATACACTATCAAAAGAAATAGCCCAACAAATTATCTTGAATGTGGACAATAGTGGTTTCTTAGATTCAGAATTAGAGTTAATTGCAGATAGTACTGATTCTAGCATGGAAAACGTAGAAAGCATCCTGAAATTTGTTAAAACATTAAATCCGAAAGGAGTAGGTTGTAAAAATTTACAGGAATATCTCATATTGCAAATGAATCAAGAAGAAAAGATAGCATTGAATATTATTAGCGATCATTTTGACAAATTCCTTAATCAGGAATTTTTAGACATTAAATCTTCTTTATCTTGCTCAGATACTGATTTTGATAATGCATTAAGTATTATCTCTTCAAAAAATTTCGCGCCTATAGTAGATCTCAATGTAGAAAATCAACAAATCAACCCAGATATTATTTTAAGAATGAAAGATGAAGAATGGATTATTCTAATTAATGATAGACGTCTCAATAGATTTAAAATATCCAATGAGTATTTAAATGCAGCAATGAATACAGAAACTCCCAAAGAAGAGAAAAAATTTATTAATGACCACATTAGTAGCGCACAGAATTTATTAGATACAATCTTATTTCGATCAAATACCTTAAGAAAAGTGATAAATGAGATTATTCATATACAGCATGATTATTTGTCTGAAAAACAACAGCATCCAAATCCTTTGAAATTAGAAGATATTGCTAAAAAAATTGATATGGACATATCAAGTATCAGTAGAACTGTAAAAAATAAATATATTGATAGCCCACTAGGAACTTTAAGTTTGAAAAGTTTTTTTACTAGCAAAATAATAAAAAAATCTGGTAAAATAGTGGGAGCAGAAGAATTAAAAACTGCTATAAAAGATATTGTAGAATCAGAAGATAAAAATCAGCCTTTATCTGATTTAGAAATTGTACAATTATTAGATGCCAAAGACTTTTCAATTGCAAGAAGAACTGTAGCAAAATATAGAGAGTCAATGAATATACTAAATACTAAAAAAAGGAAATTAAAATGAGTCTTAGACATTGTATTAAAGTTGATGATTTTTCAAAAAATGAAATAATTGATTTATTTCATTTAACTGCTGAGTTAAAGCATAAATACAGAACAAAAGAGGATTTTAGACCTTTTAAAAATCATTCTATGGCAATGATTTTTGCAAAACCTTCCGCTAGAACAAGAGTATCTTTTGAAACGGGATTTTCTTGGATGGGAGGGCATGCAATTTATTTAGCTCCACAAGATATTGGGTTAGGAAAAAGAGAAAGTGCTTCAGATTTAGCTCAATTATTTAGCAGATATAATGATTTAATTATGGCTAGAGTATTCAGTCATAATGATATGTTAGATTTTGAACAATATTCTACTGTTCCTGTTATCAATGGGTTAACCGATTATAATCATCCTTGCCAGATTTTAACGGATATGTTTACAGTATGGGAAGCAAAGAAAAAAAATATTAATGATTTAAAAATAGCATATGTAGGTGATGGTAATAATATCGTTAATTCATGGATTAGATTAGCTGGTATCCTACCATTTGAATTTACCTGTGTTTGTCCTGCAGGCTATGAGCCCGATGCTGAAACAATCAATTTTGCAGAATCAAAGAATCTATCTAAGATTAATATATCTAATGATCCTGTAAAAGGCGTCATGGATGCAGATGTAATTTACACTGACGTATGGGCTTCTATGGGTCAAAAAGAAGAAATTGATGAAAGAGTTAAGATATTTTCTCCTTTTCAAGTAAACGATTCTCTTGTACAAAACGCTAAAAGCGATTATCTATTTATGCACTGTTTACCAGCAGAAAGAGGAAGAGAAGTTACAGACAATGTAATTGATTCAGAGAATTCTATTGTTTTTGAGCAAGCAGAAAATCGTTTACATACTCAGAATGCCGTCATGGTTACATTATGTGATAAATTTTAGAAATTTTTGATTTCTAATTTATCACCATCAAACATAGCATAATTATAATTTACTTCATTGCATTCACCTAGCAAAACTAGTTCGCCATCACCCAATGTTTTATGATAAGAATGATGATAATGTCCAATAACCACATAAGTATAACCTTCATTAATTTTTTCTGTTGCAAAACTTTCTAATTCATTATGAATTTTATTTATTTTCTCTTCATTTATCTCATGTGAATCTTTTCTTTCGTAAGATATTTTATCTGCAATTTTCAGTGCAATGCTTTTTGGAAGGAGAGAATACGTTTTAATAAATATATTGCTACGAAGTACTCTTTTCAATAAGCGATATGAGTTATCCCAAGATAAAATTCCATCTCCATGTGTAATATATATACTTTTATTATTGTGAGTGACTGTAGTATCATCTAAAAAAGTTTTTGTCATATGTTTTTTGAAATAATTCCCAATCCAATAATCATGATTACCAGCTATAAAATAGATTTCAAAGCCTTTATTTGTAATTTCTTCAATTTTAGTAAATATTTTTTCATAATGGCTAGAGGCTTGATTCTTGTATTCAAAATAATAATCAAAAAAATCTCCCATAATGAATAAAGATCCTTTTGTATTATCTTTAGAGATAGAATCTAAAAATTGTGAAAACTTTTCTACCTTTTTATTTTCTTGATTTGACTTTGAAACCTTAAAGTGGGTATCTCCAAAAAAGTATATTGGTAACTGCATCGCAAAAATTACTCTTTAAACTAAGCTTGTTCAATATTAATATTATCAGTATGAAATTCATTATAATATATCTTTTATGCAGCCAGTTAATATTTGGGCAAAATTTTGGTCAAAATAAAGTTCAATATGACACTTTTGATTGGGAATATATTGTTAGCCCTAATTTTAATGTTTACTATTATGGAGACAATCATGACTTGGCTATTTTTACATCTAAAGTTGCAGAGGAGTCATTAGATCAAATCGGTAAACATTTAAGATGGAGAAGTAAGAAGCCAGTAAAGATTATTGTTTATACATCGCATAACGACTTTCAACAAACCAATATTGTAAATACACATATGCCTGAGGGTGTTGGTGGAGTAACTGAATTATATAAGAATCGAATTGTCATTCCATTCGAAGGGTCTTATGAACAGTTTAAGCATGTGATTCATCATGAATTAGTACATGCTTCAATTAATGATATGGTTTATGGAGGAAATGCTCAAGGGTTAATAAGCGGAAGGATACTTTTACAAGTACCATTATGGGCTAATGAAGGGTTATCAGAATTTTTATCAGTTGATTGGGATACTAATTCAGATATGGTTTTACGTGATTTAGCTATTGAAGAAAGATTGCCAAAAATTGAAGAATTAAACTATTCTATATTAGCGTATAAAGGTGGACAATCCGTATGGCAATATATTACCAAAAAATATGGCAGAGAAAAAGTAGGTGAAATATTTCAGCAAATGAAACGAACTCAAAATGCAGAAAAAGGATTTAAAAATGCACTGGGCGTAGATTTTGAACAACTAACTGATGATTGGCATGACTATTTAAAAAAAGAATATTGGTCTGATATTAATGAGAGAGAAAAAATTACTGACTTTGCAGAAAAAATTACTGATAGATCAAAAACAAAGAACTTTTATAATGTTAGCCCTTCATTTTCTCCCGATGGCAATACAGTAGCTTACTTTACAGATCAGGCTGGGTACATGGATTTAATACTCTACAATCTTGATTCGGGTAAGCAAAAAAAGCGACTCATTCGAGGGAATACTAGTCCAGATTTTGAAGAGTTGAAATGGTTGCAGCCAGGATTATCTTGGTCTCCAGATGGAAAGTATATTGCTTTTGCTTCTAAGAGCGGAAAAGAAGATTCTATTATTATTGTTAATGTTCGAAATAGTGATTATAAAAAAATACCTATTTCACTAGATGGAGTTTTTACTACTTCATGGCATCCTAGTCAAAATAAAATTGTATTTATAGGACATAAAGATGATGCAAGCGATCTATATGTTGTAGATATAGATACACAAGAATTAACAAACTTAACTAATGATACTTTTTCAGACTTTTCTCCGGCATGGTCAGCAAATGGAGATAAGATTGTATTTAGTTCTGATAGAGGAACCAGCAAAGGTTCTCCTAGTATGTTTGACATAGATTTTTCTCAAAAAGATCTATTTATGTATGATTTCTCTAATCAAGGGATTACACAAATTACAAACACTTCTTATAATGAAAATTATCCAGTTTTAACTAGTAACAATGTATTGTTTTATACTGCAGATTATAATGGAGTATATAATATCTTTAAACATGAGCTATCTAGTACTGTTTTTTCTCCTATTACCAATGCCATAGCAGGCATTCAGCAAATAGATGTTGATACTACTGGGAATAAATTAATTTTTTCTGGCTACTCTGAAAGAGGATGGGATTTATTTGTAATGAATCAACCTCAGAACAAAGAAGAGAAGGTAGTCCCGGAGACCAAATTTTATAGCAGAAGAAATCAAGTAGATACTTTTGAAGACTTACGTTTTGTAAAAACTGCAATCCCTAGCGAGGAGTCTCAAAACTATTCACAATATATCTTTGCTAGGAATTATAGAAGATTTAATGATACTGATAAAGAGACTAATGATCAAGATACAGAAATAGATTCATTACGTTTTGCTGATGGATATACATCTAAGCCATATAAAACAGATTTTTCTATCGACTATATAGCCACAAGAGCTTCTATTGATAATCTTTTTGGCACTCGCGCACTGGCAAATCTTGCTTGGAGCGATGTTATGGGCGACCACCAAATTATGATGGGCACAAATCTAGTATTAGATTTAGATAATAGTGATGTAGTAATTAGTTATGCTTATTTGAAAAATAGGATGAACTATTACGGTACATTATTTCAGCAAGCCAACACTTTTTCATTGGGCTACAGTCTTACCTCTGACTATATAGGAAAATTAAGAGATTATGGTATAGGATTTTTTGCACAATATCCTTTTTCCAAGTTTAGTCGTATTGATTTTGGAGGGACTTTTAGATCGGTCAATTATGAGGTTAAAGAATTTGATATATACAATCTCACTTATGATTCTATATATACAGAAAATCTCACAGCAATGATGCCAATGGTGAGTTGGATTTTTGATAATACTACGAATACATATACAGGGCCAAACGATGGATTGAAGCAGTATCTTACTGTTCAATTTAGTCCTGATCTTGGAGAAGATTCTATTCCTTTTCAGACTATCAAATTTGATATTAGAAAGTATTTTAAAATTAATAGAAACTATAGCATAGCAACACGATTAATGTTAGGAAAAAGCATAGGAGATAATCCACAAAGATTCTTTTTAGGTGGCAATTCTCAAATGACCATTATATCAGACACTCAAACAGAAGGGCGAGATGATTCAGGTTTTTATGCGGAAAGAGTTCTAGAATATGATAATTCTTCTATATTGCAGGATGTGTATTTTAGTGAATATGTTTTCCCGATAAGGGGTGCAAGATACAGAGAACGTACTGGAGAAAATGTCGCAGTTGCAAATTTTGAGTTTAGATTCCCTTTTATTAATTATGTAGATGTAAGCTTCCCCGCAAGAATTAGATTTGGAAATATTTTTGGGCACATATTTGTTGATGTTGGTGCTGCATGGGATTCAAGTGAAGAATTTGATGATAGCGCTTTAGTAAGAGCAAAATATGGCTTATCTGATCCAGAGGCTTCTCCCATTATTTCTACATTTGGTATTGGAATGAAGATGTTTACTCCTTGGGCTTTGATAAGGATTGATACTGCATGGGATCGCTATCCAAATGGCGATTATTCAAAACCCCAATATATTTTATCTATAGGGTACGATTGGTAATTTTTTGAAGTTTACAATTCAATCTGAAGATAAACATTCATTAGCGAGGGTAGGTAAAATAGAAACTAATCATTCTACAATAGAGACCCCTGTCTTTATGCCAGTTGGTACTCATGGGGTAGTTAAATCAATATCTCCAAATGAATTATATGATATTAACACTCAAATTATGCTGTCTAATACCTACCATCTCTATTTAAGGCCTGGCACAGATATTATAGAGAAGAATGGAGGGCTACATAAATTTATGAACTGGTCAAATAGTATTCTAACTGACAGTGGAGGATATCAAGTGTTCTCATTGAGCAATATGAATGAAATTACAGATAATGGAGTAAACTTTAAGTCGCATCTAGATGGAAGTATGCATTTTTTTACACCAGAAACTTCGATGGAAGTACAAAGAAAGTTAGGATCTGACATCATTATGGCTTTTGATTATTGCCCTGCCGCAGATTGTTCAAAGAAAGAATTAAAACGCGCTTCTAGATTAACAGAAGATTGGACAAAGAGAGCGTATGAATATCTAAATGATCAATTGCCTTTATATGGCCATAGCCAAACATTATTCCCAATTATTCAAGGAGGAATTGATAAAGAAGAGCGCTTAAAATGTTTAGATCAGATGCTTCCATTTGCTACATGCGGTTTAGCTATTGGCGGACTATCTGTAGGAGAAAAAAAAGATCCTATGTTTGATATCGTAAATATGTTAGGAACACATATGCCAAAAGATCAGCCTCGTTATTTGATGGGAGTGGGTAAACCTGTAGATATCGTAAAATCAATTTTGTCTGGGATAGATATGTTCGATTGTGTATTACCAACTCGTAATGCCAGGAATGGACAAATTTTTACTCATGAAGGATCAATTAATATTTTAAATAGTAAATATAAAGATGACACATCTCCTATTGATAAAAAAAGTAGTATTGTATTTGCTCAAGAACATTCTAAATCTTATTTGAGACATTTATTTAAAGTAAACGAAATGTTTGGTATCCGTATTGCGACATTAATGAATATTGCATATTACTTTGACTTAATTACTGAAATTAAATTTGAAATTAACAATAATAGTTTTGTAAAATGGTCTGAAGATTATTTAAAGAGATATGACAAATAAACATCATTCAATGACTAAATTTTTATTTATTATAGCAATCATTATATTAAATAATTGCGCATCTGTTAGAAGCCCAGAGGGAGGGTCTTTAGATGAAATTCCTCCCACACTTTTAGGAACCAAACCAGCAGTATTAAACAATATTAAACCTGAACAAAAAATTACTATTCGTTTCAGTGAATATTTAAAAGAAAGTTCAATTAAAAGTGCTATTAATGTTTATCCAATGCATACAGATAAGGTCAAATATGAATTTAAAGGAGATAAAATTGATGTATGGCTGCCAAACAACCTTCAGAATGATACTACATATATGATTGTTTTAGATACCAGTTTTTCTGATGAGCATGGAGTAACAATTGAGAAAGATATTAGCATTCCATTTTCTATGGATTCCATATTTACTTCTTCCACAATAGAAGGCAATGTGTATGGTGATAGTGATCAGTCAACTCTTTTATTGTGGAGAGGATTGCTCAATCATGACGATATGCGGAGTACAGATCCAGACTACATTGCAAATACAACAAGCGACTCTGAATATATTTTTAATTATTTACCAGCAGATGATTTTTCTATTCTTGCGGTAGAGCAGTATGGATCAAATATTGATTATTCAAAAGGGCAGTATGCACTTTATCATGAAAGTTTATTATCAACTAAAAAGGCTAATCTAAAAAATATTGATTTCTTTATACATAAAGCTGCTGAATCAGAGGAATTAGATACAGATAGCTTGGATGTAGCTCCAGACAGTAATAGTGATATGGTAAAAACAGCTGACATATCAGGAACAGTGACAGGAAAATTTCTACATCCTATCAAGATGTTATTACAAAATAGTTTATATTCTTATGTTGAGGCCGTCAATCTAGATGGCTCCTATGTTATTAATGATGTGATAGGAGGTAAATATCAATTGTTAATATATGAAGATAGAAATAATAGCAATAGATTAGATACGGGCTCTTTTGTAGAGAAAGAACAATCAGAAGAATTTTATGTTTATCCCGACTCTCTATCTTGTCGAGCAAATTGGGAGCTAGAATTACCTTCTTGGAACTATCAAAAGGAGACTACGCAGTGAAAGTTGTAGCAGTTAGCGGATATTTTGATCCAATCCATGTAGGACATTTAGAGTATCTAAAAATGGCTAAAAGCTTAGGAGATAAATTAGTTGTGATTGTGAATAGCGATTATCAAGCAGGATTGAAAAAAGGTAAATCATTTATGCCAGAGCAGGATCGATTAGAAATTGTTGGTGCATTACGCTGCGTTGATGAAGTTTTTTTGAGTATTGACAAAGATAAGAGTGTTTGTAAAAGTTTAGAATATGTACAGCCAGATATCTTTGCTAATGGCGGTGATAGAAGTCTTGAAGAAGTTCCTGAGACAGTTGTGATGAAGAAATATAATATTGAAATGGTAGACGGTTTAGGCGAGAAAATTAGAAGCAGTAGTGCAATTACAGGAATCAAGTGTGACGTATAAGAAAAAAAATAAAAAATACCAACAGCTTCTTGATGATTTTATTGAATTAAGTCATAAATTTGATATTAAAATTATTCAAGATAAAGGTAATTTTAATGGAGATAGTTGTATGTTATTTTCTGATAATATTGTGGTAATTAATAAACATAAACCGCTAGAGCAACGGTTGCATATATTAGCAAAATATTTTAGCAAGATGAATCTGGACAACCTATATATTAAACCAGTATTAAGAGATTTAATTGATAATATTGAATTGGATAATGAATATGTCGCATAAAAAACATTTATGGGCTCCTTGGAAAATGGAATACATCAAAAATAAAGATGGATCCCAGAAAATATTTTCTGATAAACCCAATGAAGGTGATGATAGAGAGAATTTTATTCTGTATCGCGGGAAAACATGCTATGTAATTATGAATTATTATCCATATAATAACGGGCATCTTATGGTGGTTCCATATGAAGAAAAAAATGCCATGGAAGATTTAGAAGATGATACTTTATCAGACGTTATGCAAGTAACAAAAAAAACAATGGCTATCTTAAGAACTCATTTACACTGTGAAGGGTTTAATTTTGGAGCTAATATAGGCAAGGGATCAGGTGCATCCATTGAAAGCCACTTACATTTTCATATTGTACCACGATGGTCTTCAGATACAAGTTTTATGCCGGTAGTAGGATCAACTAAAGTTGTAGCACAAGGCTTGCATGATACTTATGATTTATTAAAACCATTTTTTGAGGAACTAGGATAGTGGATTTATTTTCGCATTCATGGCTCCCTTTTATTTACCAGTATAGTTTTGGACTATTAATTTTTGGTGGAGGTCTTTTTGCAATTTTTAAAGCTTATGGATCTCAAAAATTTTGGGCTGAATATAAAACATGGGTGCTAGTATTAATTTGGGGATTCATTTATGTATCTTCTATTCATCTACTGATGACAATTGCTGCATTAAATAATACCCCACAACTCTATCTAGTTATTCTGTCTGGATATCTTTTAACAGCATTAATTTTAAGTAGGTATGTTCGATGACTCCTGAAATTGCTACAAGTCCACTTTTTTGGGGTATCTTAATATTCTATGTAGCATTTGTATTAGGTGCAGGATTATTTTTTGCGCGTAATAATCAGTCTACAGAAGACTTTTTCTTTGGTGGAAGACGATTCTCATGGTGGTTAATTGGAATGTCTATGTTGGCTACGGGAGTTGGATCGCATAGTTTTGCAAAGTACGCATCAAAAGGATTTGAATATGGCTTTTCTTCAACCATGACCTATATGAATGATTGGTTTTTTATGCCCTTACTTCTCTTTGGCTGGATTCCCATTATTTATTATATGAAAGTAAACTCTATTCCAGAATATTTTGAACGACGTTTTAATTCTACGGTAAGAAATTTATCAACCTTTACAATGATATTATACTTAATAGGTTATATTGGAATTGGTTTATTAGCATTAGGGTCATTATTGCAACCTATTCTAGGATGGGAGATCGAAACGATCATTATTGTGATTGCATTGATTGCTGGTATCTATGTTTCTTTAGGTGGTCAGACAGCAATTATATTTACTGACTTTATACAAGGAGTAGTATTGTTATTTGCTGGAATCCTAATTTTTGGACTTGGGATTGCTTATCTAGGAGGATTTGATATATTCTGGAATGCACTCTCTACAACCAATAAATTGCCGTTAGCTGATTTTAATTCTCCACCTGATTTTAATTTTGTTGGTGTATTCTGGCAAGATGGAATAGTCGGATCTGTTGGATTTGCTTTTATGAATCAAGCAGTTATTATGCGTTTTCTATCTTCGCGTTCTGTGGCGCATGCTCGTCGAGCAACTATGATGAACGTATTAGTGTTTTTACCGATTGGTACTGTTGCTGTATCTAATGCTGGTTGGGTAGCAAGAGCAATTACAAATACGTCAACTGGGGTGATTGCAGAAACGACAAATCCAAATACTATTTTTACCGTAGTAGCAGGAATTGTAGCATCTTCAGAAGCGGTGTTTGCATTTTTAGTAGCTGCAGTTGTAGCAGCCTTAATGTCTAGTCTTGATTCTCAGATTAATGCATCAGCTGCAGTTGTAGTAAATGATATATATACACCTCGAGCAAAAAATCCTTCAGAAAAAACTCGTTTGAGAGTGTCCATGTTAACATCTGCAATAGTAACAGTTGTAGGAATTGGAGCCGCATTTTTATTCGCACAATATGGTACCATTTATGAAGCGCATGGAGCGTTCCATAGTGTGGTAACTCCACCAATGGTGACAATTATATTTTTAGGAATATTCTGG
>Ga0310120_10000222_pt1 | contig 47464 bp, 38 predicted proteins | sample CB27_AW_983_MG_FD_203506 | JGI IMG/M metagenome (GOLD analysis project Ga0310120, IMG submission 203506) | Marine microbial communities from Western Arctic Ocean, Canada - CB27_AW_983 | ecosystem: Environmental > Aquatic > Marine > Oceanic | place: Canada: Western Arctic Ocean | collected...
CGGGCTTTGTTCACGACATCCTCGGTAAAGGTCGCGATCTCCTTCATGAAGGTTTCGCGATCGAGTTGGCCGTGCTCCATCTGGCGAAGCTTGGCTTCCCAGTCCCCGGTCATGGAAGGGGAGGTGAGAGGCTCGATGTCCATCTCCTGGAGCAGCTTAATGAGGCGTTGTCCCTTGCCGGTGACATGGAGGTCGCGTCCGTCGCGGGCGAGGTACTTCTGCCGAAGGAGACCCTCGATGATGTTGGCGCGGGTGGCGGGGGTGCCCAGGCCGCGTTCGGACATGGCCTCCCGGAGTTCCTCGTCCTCCACCAGTTTGCCCGCGCCCTCCATGGCGGAGAGAAGGGTGGACTCGGTGTGGCGGGCCGGGGGGTTGGTTTCCTTCTCCTCGATCTCGATTTCCTCGGTCTGGGCGGACTCGCCCTCCTGGACCGGGACGAGTTCGTCCTTGCCGCTGGCTACTCCCACGCTGCGGCCGTAGACCGCCAGCCAGCCGGGGGTGACCAGGATCTTGCCGTCGGTGCGGAAGGTGTCCTGGACGGTGTCGTGATCGATGGTGGTGAGACGCTTGGTGAGCTCGAACTCGGCGTGGGGAAAGAAGACCGCAATGAAGCGCTTCACGATCATGTCGTAGAGCTTCATTTCCGCATCCTTGAGTTTGACCACCCGGCCGGTCGGAATGATGGCGAAGTGGTCGGAGACCTTGGCGTTGTTGAAGATACGCTTCTGGAAGGAGATGCGGTCCTTGGCGATGGAGTCGGCGGCCCATTTTGCAACCGGAAGGTCCGTCCCGGCCAGTTCCCGGGTCGTGCGCACCACATCCTGCAGGTAATCCTCGGGCAGGTAGCGCGAGTCGGTCCGCGGATAGGTAACCATCTTGTGCCGCTCGTAGAGGGCCTGGGCGATGGAGAGGGTGTCCCGGGCGGTAAAGGGGGCCTCCCGTTGCAAGGTGGTGAGGTCGTAAAGCTGGGGAGAGATCTGTTTCTGGGGCTTCTTCTCCTCGTGGACCGTCCCGGTCTGGCCCTCGCAGCGGCCGCGGATGCGCTCGGCCTCCTCCTTGTCCCAGATGCGCTCGGCCCGCGAGTGCGGGTTATCGGGGTCCTTTTTCCAGGCGAGATCGATCCAGCGCCCGTGATAGCTGCCCGCCTCCACCCCGAATTCAGCGTGAACCTCAGCGTAGGGGGTGGGAGTGAAGGCCTGGATCTCAGCTTCGCGCTTGGCAAGGATGGCGAGGGTGGGGGTCTGCACCCGGCCCGCCGCGGTGATGTTGAAGCCGCCGTGGCGTGAGCGGAAGCAGGTGAGGGCCCGGGTGGAATTGAGGCCCACCAGCCAGTCGGACTCGGAGCGACACTTGGCCGCATCGGCAAGATCGTCCATTTCTTCTCCACGGCGCAGAGTGTCCCAGGCCTGCTGGATCGCCCCGGTGGTCATGGATTGCATCCAGAGGCGCTTGATCGGTTTATCGATGCCTCCGATGTCGAGGATGTACTGGAAGATGAGTTCCCCCTCCCGGCCAGCATCGCAGGCGTTCACGATCAGGTCGACATCCTTGCGCCGGGCCAGCTTGAGGACATGCCGGAGGCGGCCCTCGGATTTCTCGATGGGCTGCAGTTCGAAGGTCCGGGGGATGGCGGGCAGGACGTCGAATTTCCAGGGCAGGTTCCTGCCATTCGGTCCGGTGGGCATCTTGAGTTCGACGAGGTGGCCGACCGCGGAGGTGATGATGGCCTGCTCGTTTTCGAAGTATTTCGCATCGAGCGATTTCCCTTTCTTCTCGAACTTGTCGAGCTTCCTGGCGAGGGCACGCGAGAGGTCGGTCATGACCGAGGGTTTCTCCGCAATGATGAGGGTTTTTGCCATCCGGGGATGCCACATACGCGGCGGAAGGTGGTTTTGGAAAGGGGAATTTTTCGGGAGATACTCTTTCAGGAACCCTACGGGTTCCGAAAAAAGTTATCTTCACTGGTCTTGTGACCGCGAAACCGGAGGGCAGCAAACTGGTGGAAGAGTCTCCCTGAGGGCCTCTTTACGGACCGGAGGGTAAGTAGTGGAACGGTCCCGTGGGAGAGGGCCCCGGAAGATGAATGGCGCCTTCAGGCGGGTTGTCCCAAGCCTTGAAATTCAGGACGATTTCACGAAGTAAGAGCCCGGGAGCTGTTTGGCGAGGCTTCTCATTTCGAGTCGGAGGAGGGTGGCGGCGACCGTGGAAGCAGGCAGCCCCGAACCCTCGATGATCTGGTCCATACTGCGCTCTTCCCCGGTCAGCTGGGAGAAGACCTGGCTCTCGTCCTCGCTGAGGCGGGCCAGATCGGGGTTGGCGAAGGGTTCGTGGACGGGCGCGGTAGTCCGGGCTTCCAGAGGAAGCGGGGAGAGGTCATCCAGGATCTGGGATCCGTCCGTGACCAGGATGGCGCCGGTGCGGATGAGTTCGTTGCAGCCTTCCGAAGTGGGGCGGTCGATCCCGCCGGGGATGGCAAAGACATGCTTCCCGTAGTCTCCGGCCAGGTTGGCGGTGATGAGGGAGCCGGAGCGGGAGGGACACTCGACCACCAGCAGTCCCTCACCCCATCCAGCCACGATGCGGTTGCGTTGCGGAAAGGTGTGGGTGTCGGGCCTGGTGTCGATGGGAAATTCCGAGATGACCGCGCCATGGCCGTCCGCGATTCGTTCCGCCAGGGCCATGTTCTCGGGAGGATAGAGCTGGCCCAGTCCGGAACCCAGCACCGCGATGGTTCGACCCTCGGCTGCAAGAGCCCCCTCGTGGGCCGCGGTGTCGATTCCGCGCGCCAGTCCCGAGATGATGGTGAAGCCCGCATGGGCGAGTTGGAACGAGAACTTCCTGGTGCAGTTGCGCCCGTAGTGGGTTGTCTTGCGTGATCCCACGATCGCGAAGGCACGGGTGTCGCGTTCCTGCACCTCGCCCCACACGTAGAGGAGAAGGGGGGCGTCCGGGAGATGGGTGAAGGCGGCAGGCCAGGCCGCGTGTTCGGGTGTAAGCAGGGAGAGGCCCCGTGAGCGGATGGAGGACAGTTCCCCCTGGAGATCGGCATGATCCTCCCAGGCGTGAATGACCCTGGCCGACTCGGGACCGATGCCGTTGATGGCGGTAAGCCGGGCTTCAGGGGCACGCAGGACACCTTCCGCGTCCCCGAAGCGGTCGAGAAGACGGCGGAGCCGGATGGGACCCAGCCCCGGGAGGAGGTTGAGAGCAAGGAGGCTTTCCTGGGAGGTCATTTCCGGAGGGTTCCGGGGCTGCTTTTCAGGATCCGGTCGCTGGCAACCTGGTGCGGATATGCGATTTTTCTAGGTCTTATTTGGGAAAAGCTGATCTGCCACATGCCGGGCAGGAGCTGCAGACATCCAGGAAATTTCGAGTGAGCGGACTGATGGTTTGTGACGTGCGGGCTCTGCGGGATTGACAGGGAGTGGTGGTGGTGCGAGCAGACGGGGATGAAACGGTTTCTGTTTGGCTTCGCTGCCCTGTCCCTCATGGCCCTGCCCTGCTCTTTCGCGGAGGAGAATGCGTCTGCGGCGAAACTCAGGAAGATCCCGGACAAGCTGGTGGTCCTGACCTTTGATGACTGTAACAAGTCAGACCGGGCCTTCGTGGCCGGGGAGGTGAAGAAGCACGGCTTCGGGGCGACCTTCTACGTGACGGAGGGGCTGGGGTTTTTGCGGAACAAGGACCATTACGTCACCTGGGAGGAGATCGCGGAATTGCACGGAATGGGTTTTGAGATCGGCAATCACACCAGGACCCATCCCCACCTGCCACGGCTCTCGATTGAGCGTATGAAGGGAGAACTTTCTCATATCGAGAAGCGTTGTGCGCAGTACAAGATCCCGAGGCCGGTGACCTTCTGCTATCCGGGATTCGGTCACAGTCCCGCCTGTGTCGAGGTGCTGACCGAAATGAAGTACCTCTTTGCACGGCGGGGAGTGGGTCCGGAATTCAAGGACGGCGGGAAGGGTGCACGGGGTCCCGCCTATGATCCGCGGGTTGATCATCCCCTCCTGGTGCCGACCACCGGCTATGCCGGTCCCGACTGGAAATTCGAAGACCTGGTCTGGGCCGTGGAGCAGGCCCGCGACGGCAGGATTGCAGTGCTCTGCTATCACGGGGTGCCGGCTCTGGAGCATCCCTGGGTGAATTGCGATCCCGGGGACTTCCGGAAGCACATGGCCTACCTCAGGAAGGAAGGCTGCACCGTGATCGCGATGCGCGATCTTGTGCACTACGTCGATCCCGCGAAGGGGCCCGGGGATCCATACGCCCCGATCAGGGCGCGCGTGGCGGGAAAGAAGTGAGGGGCTTGCTGCCTTTCCCTACCGGTTCCGGCGCCGCTTTTTGGGTTCCACCTTGACCGGAGGCGGGGAGGGAGGGTCCAGGATGTTGAGGAGCGAGATGACGGCCTTGCCCTCGGGCAACCTGGAGTAGCGTTTCTTCATCTTTCGCAGGAGGAGGATGGCGGTCTCCTTGTTCCCGGCAGCGCGGTAGACATCCATGATGTGGAGGTCCTGCCTCAACTGGTCGGTCTTGTTCTGAAACTTGTCGCTGGCACTGGTGAAGAAGGCGGTGGCCTGCTCTTCCTGCTGGTTTACCCGGGCGAGCAGGCCGAGGGCCTCAAAGACGGGTCCACTGTTGGTATTGTTGGCATAGGTGCGCAGCTTCGGAACAAGCTTTTCTGGATCGTCTCCCCATTCGTTTTGGGCATGCCGAAGAGCCTTGTAGTCGCGGTCTTCCCTGTCCTTCACGTTCACCTTGAGATCCTCCCGGAAGGGGCGGTAGAGGGGATCGCCGAGGAGGACGGCTTGCCAGGAGAGAGCGGGGAGGGCCATGTGGGAGGCCTCGCCGATGGTGTAGCCCTGGAGAAGGCGTTGATGGATGATATCAAAGTGATGGGTGAGGGCGAGGAAGGGCTCATAGACATTGCCCACCGTGGCGGCGGCCCCATGCGCGAGAATCGGTCCGCACCAGCGCCGGGCCGGGTGTCGCAGTTCGAATGCGCTGTAGGAATGAAGGTGGATGGCAACCGCCCCGCGCTTGAACCGGAACTCCTCGTTCAGGAGTGGCCCGCTGCGGTGGTGGGAATACCAGCCATAGTAAAGGGCGGCGTGGCTCATGGGGTAGTTGGTGACATAGGTGTCGGGGTGCCGGTCGATGACCGTGGGGATGCCGGCTTCCCTGTTCATCCCGGCGATCTTTTCCAGCCACTGGTCTCCCAGTTCGTAGCCCTCTCCCTTCCGGGCGAGGTCGAGGTAGGCCATGCCCCAGAGACCGCTCTCTTCCACTGCCCGGGCGTCGTCGATCATACGCTTGCAGATGGCGAGGGACGGTCCGTCAATGCGTCCCACCACGAGAAAGCTGGCGTTGGAGAAGTCCATGACGGACTCGTCCTGGCGGAAGTAGGGATTGTTGATCTGTCCCGCGATGGAGTAGCTCTCCACCCCCAGGAGGCTGAGCTCGGAATCGATCGAGGATTCGTTGCCCTTGGGATCGGGGGCAAACGGGCGTTTTTCGAGCTGGTTTGCGGGGATGGTTTCGGGTGTGCGGGCGATCTTGTAGGGGACACCACGCATGGTGACGAGGATCCTGCGTTTAAGGGAAATCGGTTGGGTCAGGCCGTCCGCTCCCTCCGTCTGTTCCCACCACCCGCGTGCTTCAAAGAGTTTGCGCAGAGGATCGCGGATCTTTTCATCAAATTGCTCGCGGGAGATCTCCTCGTCGGGTGGCATGGGCAGACCCACGAGGTTGTCTTCGGGGATGGCGCGCACCCTCGCATAGTGCCGGGCCAGGGATTTCGAATCGGCTTCCCTGCTGTTGTAGAGGACTACGACGGATTCGGCCGGGATTGCCGCAGGACGGGCCAGGAGCGCCGGAGAGGAAACGAGGAGCAGGGTGAGGAGGAGGGCGGAGGGAAAGTGTGTCATGGACTGGGAGGAGCAACCATAGCGCAGGGTTCGCCACTCTTAAAGCTCAACCTGAGTCCGTCGCAGGCGACGGTGACCGCTTCCGGAAGGTCCAGATCGTTGGCCGCGCTGCGGTAATCAATCTCGTGGGCGAGGTGGGTGAGGAGGGCCCGGGCAGGTTGAATCCGGGCGATGGCGGCCAGGGACTCTTCGACGTTCATGTGGGTGAGGTGCGGCTTGGGACGAAGAGCATCGATGATGAGGACCTCAAGACCCTCGAGAAGAGAGAGGCTTGAGGGAGGGATCTCCTTCACGTCACTGAGGTAGGCCAGGGCCTGGCCGGTGGGGAGGTCGAAGCGGAATCCAAAGGTTTCCACCGAGGGGTGCACCACCGGAACCGGGGTGACAGCAAGATCACCGAGTTTGAACGGACCCTCGATGAGACGGGGAGCGGGTCTGACATAATTGGGAGAGGTGTTTGACATGGCCCAGGGAAACATCCGCGTAAGGGCCTCCAGGGTTTCCGGGCCGGCATGGAGGGGAAGGGGATCCTCGCGGTGCCAGCAGAAGGCCCGCAGTTCGTCGAAGCCTGCCACGTGGTCGAGGTGGGAATGGGTGTAAAGGACAGCATCGATGGTATGCAGGTCCTCCCGCAGGGCCTGCTGGCGGAGGTCGGGGCCGCTGTCGACGAGGACGGAGAGCCCGGGCATTTGCAGGTGAAGGGAAGAGCGGGTGCGTTGGTTGCCCGGATGGCCGGAGGTGCATACCGGGCAGTGGCAGCCAATTACCGGAACCCCCACCGAAGTGCCGGTGCCAAGCAGAGTGGCGGTGACGGGCTTAGTGCTCACGGAGGGGAAGGCAGCCGCACGAATGCGGTTTGAAGTGCGACTATCGGACGAAGACGAGGAACTTGCGACAGAGAAAATTCACGAGGGCCGAGGTGCCAATCAGCACGAACTGGGCGAGGACGCTGGGAAGTCCGAACCACCGGATGAGGAATGGTCCTCCCAGGAGGCCGATCAGGAAGCCGAACCCGGCAATGGAAGTGAAGAGGGAGAACTCGGCGGGTCTGGAATGGCGTCCGGGGACGAAGACGAGACGGGCGTTGAGGAGGTAGGAGACCTGATTGGCGAAGGGAAAGGCGATCAGGTTGTTGATGATGAGATTTCGCTGTCGTTGTGCGTCGGTGATCGGCTGGCCCTCGATGGTCGACCAGTCCATGGCCGGGATCATGGTGTTGGAGAGGGTCATGGTGATGGCCAGGAGGATGATGGTGCTGGCGACTCCGCAGAGGCCGTACTTCACGAACTGCACGAAAACAGGTGTGTCGTGGGTCTGAAGCCAGCGTTTGAGAGTGTCTTGATGGGGAATTTTCACACTGGTGGACAGCAGCGATTGAATCGTGGGGCGATGATTGCATAATTGGTGCCACGAAAAAGAGCGGATGCTGAGTCTCCTTAAAATCCGGAACCTGGCCCTTGTGGAGCGGCTTGACTGGGAGCTTGGCGGCGGGTTGGTGGGAGTGACCGGGGAAACCGGAGCGGGCAAGTCGGTGATCGTGGGAGCGCTCAAGCTGGTGTTGGGGGAGCGGGCGGACAAGGGATTGATCCGGACCGGGGCGGAAGGGTGCCAGGTGGAGGCGGTTTTTGAACTGCCGGATCCCGGGGGGGTGAACCGTGTGCTGGAGGAGATGGGACTGGAAGGCTGTGAGGACGGGCAACTGCTCATCAAGCGGGTGGTGGGTTTGTCATCCAACCGGCAATTCGTGAACAACTCGCCCGCAACTCTGAGTGTGCTCAAGTCGCTCGGGCGGAACCTGGTGGACCTGCATGGTTCGCATGATCACCAGTCGCTGCTCTCGGTGGAGCGCCAACTTGTAATGCTGGATGCCTACGGAGGGGCGGAGGAGGCAGGAGCTGTCTACCGCAGGAGCTGGTCAGCCTGGCGGGAGGCGGAAACGCGTTGGCGGGAGCTGCGTGATGCCGAGGAGGCCGGCGAACAGGAGCTTGAGTTGCTGCGTCACCAGGTGCAGGAAATTGAAGCAGCGGAAATCGATCCGGAGGGGGAAGGGGAATTGCAGGAGCGTTACCAGAGGGCTGCCAACAGCGCCAAGCTGGTGGGAGTGACTGGACAGGCCCTGGCCCTGGTGACGGGTGAGGACACCGGGGTGATGGATCGCGTGCGGGAATTGCAGCGCCTGGTGGGGGAGCTCGAGAAGAATGATCCCGCTGCCCGCGAGTGGACTGCGGGGCTGGAAACCGCAGTGGTGGAACTGGAGGATCTCTCGCGGGAACTGGAACGCTATCTTGGAGAGATCGAACTTGATCCGGAACAGGCGTCCGCCCTGGAGGAGAGGGTCGACCTGCTGGAGAGCCTGAAGAGAAAGTATGGGCCGACTCTGGGAGACGTGGTGGAGAGCGGGGCCCGGGCGGCTGAGCGCCTGGGGGCGGTGGAAAACCGGGGAGAACTGCTGGAGGAATTGGAGGCAGAGGCGAAATCGGCGCGGCAGGCAGTCGTGGAAGCGGGAGCAGTGTTGACCGGGAAGCGGCGCAAGGCGGCTCCGCGGCTGGCCAAGGAGATCCGCAGGCACCTTGCGGAGCTGGGGTTCAAGCAGGCCGCCTTTGAAGTAAACCTGGAACCGCAGGCGGAACCGTCCGCGACCGGATTGGAGAGTGCCGAGTTCGCTTTCGGACCCAATCCGGGGGAACCACTCAAGCCGCTACGGCAGATTGCCTCCAGCGGGGAAATCTCCCGCGTGATGCTGTCGACCAAGAGCGCCCTCGCCAAGCAGGACCGCACGCCGCTGATGGTTTTTGACGAGATCGACGCCAACGTCGGAGGCAAGATTGCTCGGGCGGTGGGGAGAAAGATGGCGGCCCTGGGCGGTGCTCACCAGGTGGTGGCCATCACGCACTTTCCGCAGGTGGCGGCCCTCGCGTCCCAGCATTTCCTGGTAGAGAAGAAAGTGACAGGGGGGCGGACGGTTTCCTCCCTGCAGGAAGTGGAAGGTGAAGCGCGGGTGGAAGAACTGATGCGCATGCTGGGCGGGCAGAGTGAGGAAGCGAGATCGATGGCAAGGAGTCTCCTCAACGACCGATAAAGAACACTTTTTATTCGATCCGGTGGGCGTGGACTACTTGGGAAGGGAATTCACGTCTCCCTTTTCACGGGCTTGGCTGGAATCATCGCTGGAGCTTCTTCCTTGCCCGTCTGTTCTGAATGAGGAAGAGCAGAACGAGGACAGCGAGGGGGATGAGCCAGAGGGTGCCGGGAAGGGGGAGATCCCCCTCGGCGGTGAGGTGCATGGGTTCCTGGACGTGGTTCTTAAGTGGGAAGAGCCACTCCAGTTTATGTCCGTCCTGTGACTGAGTGGTGGAGTTGGATTCCCGGGCGGAGGTGGGCAGGTTGAGGGTGTAGCGGAAGGAGGAGTTCCCGAGGAGAGCTGGGACCCGCACAATGGACTTGGCAGCCGGGCTTGATTTGAGGAGCCAGCTGATGTCGACCTGCCGTTCGTAGGAGAGCCCGCGCCAGGAGATGTCAAGGTGTGTCGTGCCGAAGAGCACCTCTGCCTTGACGCGTTTGTCGGGTTCGGCGGGATCGCGCAGCTGACGTTGAGGAAAGGTGGCGAGCTTGCGGAGATCGTCAAAGGTTCCCGAGAACTTGAGGGTGACGCCGCCGCGTCTGGTCTGGTGGCTGACACTGGTGAGTTCGATGTGCGGGTCGCGCGCAGCGGCATTCTTCAGGATCTCCACCAGTTCATCCGGGTCGCCAATCTTCTGGGCCACCACGGTGGGCATCTTGTAGGTGGCCTCGATGCGACCCGAGCCGTCGGGTTCGAGCCAGATCTCCTCCTCGCCCTCGATGCAACTCACCAGGAGGAGCGAGAGAAGAACAGGAAGGAGAGCGAGGAGACGCATGCGCAGGAGGGGAGGATAGCGGGGGAGGGCCAATTGTCAGTTGCCTTGGTAGTGGGAATCGAGGGGTGGTTGGAGAAATGAAAACGGATCGCGGACAACCGGGAACTGGAATCCAGCATCGCTGGTCTGCCCTCCGTCGACTCAGGTCGCGGGGGCAAGGCGTTGCAGGAGAAGGGCAAGGAGAAAGCAGGAGAGGGGAACGAGGGCGAGGTAGAGGGGACTGGTGTCGAGAGCGTTCCAGCCGGTGCGGATGGTGGCCGCGATCCCTGCCAAGGCGAGGAGATCAACGAGGCAAAGGCCGGCCAGGGCGCGGGAGACGAAGTCGGGAATGGACTTCCTGAGGACGAAGAGGCTCCGCACGGTCCAGACGCAGAAGGGCAGCAGGCAGAGGAGGGCCGGAATGGCGAGGTGCCAGCCGTCCAGAAAGGGTGGGCGTTTCCAGATCCACCACCAGGTGTGGGTGAGAACGCAGAAGAAGATGAGGAACCAGAGGAAGGCTCTGGGGACGCGCAGTTGCCCGGGATGGCTCTCGTAGCGGGCGGCCAGGGTGAGGCCGGCTACATAGGTGAAGATGCCGAGGGCCATGAGGGCGAGGATGACAAGCACGTTGTCCTGAACAAGGTTCAGGGTGGAAGTTGCCGCCCTACCGGGAGTGAGGCCGGAGTCAGGGTCGGGAACGGAGACCACCACGAAATAGCCCAGGAGGTAGAGGAGGCTCCGGCAGATTCCCATGGGGATGATTGCAAGAGGGGTTCGCTTGTGCAGCACGGTGTAGATCACGATGGCCGTGAGCAGGGCGGCACCCAGGGCGGGAACGAGGGGTTGCCGGGAACCCTCCGGGAGCAAGCAGGCAAAGAACACGAGGACGAAGCCTGCAGCCATCCAACCGATCACAGGGCGTGACCAGCGTCCGCTCGGGATGGCACGTTCGGGACGATGTTCGCCATCGAAGTCGGCATCCTTCCAGTCGTTGAGAAACGTGCCGAAGAGGTAGGCGGAGGTTACCCCGACGAGAAGGAGGGGGAGGCGCTGGAGCCCTGCTTCGAAGGGTATTTCCCGGTCATCGATGGTCCAGGCCAGGAGGAATCCCACCAGTGTATTGGACCAGACGGTGGGCAGGTTGGCCACCCGACCGATGGCAAGAAGGTCGAGGAAGCGCTGACCGGTCATGTTCACGGGTTGGGACTGTGGCGGTGGCCTGATTTTAGAGCTCGGAGAGAACCCAGCGGTACTCTTCCGCGATTTGATCGACGACCGGTTTCTGCAGGTCACCCGGGAGGACGCCCCAGGTGTAGGTTTCGATCTCGAAGTGGGTGCAGAAATCCGGGTGGTTTCGCCGGTAGGCGAGGAGGTCGCTCACATGGGACTTGGTGGAACGAAGGGGTTCGGCGGGCTCGGAATAAAGGGGAATATGGAAGTGGACGCGGGCTTCGCGATGATCCTCGGTTGAGAGGGGAGGTTCCTGCAGCACTGCGAGCGCCTCCGGAAGGTCGGTGAAGAAGCGGCTGCGTTCTCCTCCATTGGTAATGAGTTGGTGCAGGTAGACGGGTTCGTCGAACTGCGCGATGGCTTTCACCGCGGCCGGATTGTCGAGGTCGAGGGCGAGGGCGTTGGAGAGGTGAACCTTGGAGATGCGGAGCCCTGCGTCCCGGAAGGCATCGAGGGATTCGCGGCAATCGTCGAACTCGACCGCGAAGTGGCAGGTGTCGTAGTTGATGCCGAGGCGGCGCAGGAGGAGGTCGGGATCATCGGCCTGGTCCAGCAGGCGATCAAAGAAGGCGAGGGTGTCGTGGGTGTTCTCGAAGTGGCCCAGCGGTTCGGGTTCCAGTCCGAGGTGGAGGTCGCGCCCGCGCTGTCCGGAGAGAGTCTCGATGTGGCGTGCGCAGGACTCCAGGTTGGCGAAGAGGGAGGGCTCGTCGGCCTCGAAGGTCTTGAAGGAGCCGGGCAGGGTGGAAACGGAACCTTCCACGCCTTCGGGCGTCAGCCGGGCGACAATGTCGAAGAGCTGGTTGGTGTAGGTGAGCCGTTCGGGTGAAGACCAGTCGGGACGGTAGACGTTTTCCTTCACACGAGTTCCGTGAAAGGCGCCATAGGGGAATCCGTTGATGGTGAAAACGTAGCAGTTCTGACCGGCGAGCCAGTCCTGAAAGAGAGGCAGGTTGTCACCTTCCAGCAGCTCGCGGGCGGCGAGGGCGGAGAGACGCAGCCCGATGGCGTAGGGTTCGTCGTTCTGCACCACCTTGTCGCGCACCTTGAGGGTGTGTTCCTGCAGGACGCCGAGGGTCTCCACCCAGGACTCTGCCGGATGGATGTTGGTGCAGTAGGCGAGATGATGCTGGTGGTCGAGATGCACGGAGTGGATTAAGCACGAATGATGTGCGGGGGACGCGAAAAAAATAGAGAATCGGGTATCGATCGGGAACTCCCGAGGTGAAACGGGTGGTTTCCTCCCGACCGGATGTTCAACCCTGGACCTCCGCCGCAAGCCGGGCGTTGGGATCCCGGGTCCCTGGCTCGTAGCCCTTGGCGTAGGTAAAGAGATCCTTGTGGCCGTACTCCACGAAGCGTTTCTTCTGTCCATCATCGAGCTGGAGCCAGATTGCGACGTTGAAGGTGCGGTTGATCTTCATCATCATCTTCAGGGTCAGCTGGCGGCCGGAGCGCGCACGCCGGACCTGCTTGTGAGTGAGCTGTTCCGGCGAGGTCTCCACCAGGTCGGTGTTGGTGAGTTCCCACGCCTCCATCAAGCGGTCGAATGGCTGTGTTCCCAGGTCGCGTTCGCCCATGTGCAGTCCTGTATTCCCTGCTGATCAGGAATGGACCAGAAGATTTTAGCTCAAATTCCTCCTTCAGAATTCCGGTGGCGGGCTTACATTGGCCTCATGCCCAACAAGACCGACATCCTCGACCTCTATTTCATGGATGCCCGATACAAGCTGATCGACATTGCGGCCTTTCTCGATCGCCTCGATCGCCATGAAGGAGAAAGTGACTTCCGGCACGCGGGATTTCTCAAGGCGATGGAGGCCATGTTGAACCCCGGCGACCAACCGCGAGCCAAGGCCGTGTTGGAGTCGCTCTCGGATCACTCCACCGAGCCGGCCGGTAAGTCCGAGATCCAGTTCGCCTACGGAGCACCACAGGAGTAGCCCCGAAACCGGTTTCTGGTCACATCCCTCACTCCTCATCGACTCATGCGCTACATTGAACCTCATGCTCACATGGTCAGCCGCACGACTGACGACTACCAGGCGATCGCGCAGGCCGGCTGCCAGGCTCTCTGTGAACCAGCCTTCTGGGCGGGTTACGACCGGGGCTCGGTCGAAGGATTCCGCGACTATTTTCGTCAACTCACCCAGTATGAGCCGGCTCGCGCGGCGAAGTTCGGCATCCCCCACTACACCTGGCTCTGCATCAATCCCAAGGAGGCTGATGACGTGGTCTTTGGCCGGGAGGTGCTTTCCGTCATTCCTGAGTTCCTCGACCAGTCGACGGTGCTGGGAATTGGCGAGATCGGACTGAACAAGAATACCAGGAATGAGCACACAATCCTCGAAGAGCACATCGCTCTGGCCCAGGAGCGTGACCTGCCGATCCTGGTGCACACCCCGCATCTGGAAGACAAGCTCAAGGGAACCCGCCTCATCGTGGACGCCATGAAGAATGCGGGAGTGAATCCCGATCGCGTCATCATTGACCATGTGGAGGAACACACCGCGGCAATTGCCCTTGATGCGGGTTTCTGGGCGGGGATGACGCTTTACCCCGAGTCGAAGTGCACGCCCGCGCGGGCCATCGATATCCTGGAAACCTTCGGGACGGAGCGCATCTGGATGAACTCGGCCTGTGACTGGGGCATCTCCGATCCCCTCGCGGTGGTGAAGTGTGCACTTGAGATGAAGAAGCGCCAGCATAGCGGGGAACTGATCGAGAAAGTGATATACGGGAACCCGAGAACTTTCCTCAGCCAGAGCCCGAATTTCAAGGTCTAGGGCCTGTTGACAGGGAGGTCGGCAAGCCCGGGCAACGGTTCGGATTTGACCGCCTCCGGTGGGCCGTGCATTGCTCTTCGTGCAGGGATGACTTGGGAGATCATAGTGGTTTGCGTGATGCTGATGCTCACGGTGGCCCTCTTCGTGACCGACAAGGTGCGGATGGACATCGTGGGTCTGCTCATCATGGTGATTCTTGGCGTGTTGGGGATCCTTGAGCCCAGGGAGTTGCTCCTCGGGTTCAGCAACGAGGCCCTGGTCACCATCGCGGCCATGTTCGTGCTCAGTGCCGCTCTCATGCGCAGCGGACTGGTGGCCGCCCTGGGTGTGAAGTTGGCCGAATTTTCCAGGGGTAGCCCCCTCCGGTTCATGGTCTTGGCGCTCTCCATGGTGTGCTTCATGTCCGCCTTCATCAACAACACTCCGGTGGTGGTGGTCTTTATCCCGGCGGTCCTCACGGTATGTGCCCGCCTCGGAGCCAGTCCCTCCAAGTTTCTCATGCCGATTTCATTCGCGTCCATGCTGGGCGGGAGCTGCACTCTGATCGGAACCTCGTCGAACATCCTGATCGCCTCCTATGCGGCAGAGGTGGGCTTTGAGATTGGGATGTTTGAGTTCACCGGAGTGGGGGTAGTCATCGTGGTGGTCGGGATGTGCTACCTCCTGCTGTTCTCGTGGCGCCTCCTGCCCAATCACACCACCATCGCTTCCACGCTCTCCGCTGAGGACGCCAAGGAATACATCACCCAGGTGCGCATCGGCCCGGATTCAGACCTGATCGGGAGAAAGCTGGCAGACACTCCCCTGGCTGCGGTGGGCATCAAGGTGGCTGAGCTGATCCGCGGTGACCGCGTTCAGCGGCTGGAGAGGGAGGTGCCGTTGCGAGTGGATGACATCCTTCTTATCCGGGGTGACCTGAACAAGATTCTGGAACTCGATCGTCAGCACTCGATCAGCATCACGCCGGACATGCACGAGGATGTTTCCGAGGTGAAGCGGGTGGAAATGACGCTCTTCGAACTTATGGTGGCGCCCGAGTCGCCGCTCATCGGGCAGAGTTGCCGGGATCTCGGTCTGCGCCAACGCTTCGATGTCTCGGTTTTTGCCCTGCAACGCCGTGGGCGGCATCACCAGCGCGATATCGCCGATCTGGAATTGCGGATGGGTGACGTTCTCCTGGTGCGGGGTACGACCCAGGCGCTGGAGGGCCTGCGCACAAAGGACGAGTTCATTCTACTGGAGGGCGTGCACGATGAGGTCATCGAGCGTCACAAGGCCCCGCTGGCCTTGGGGACGATCCTGATGGTGGTCATTCTTGCCGCGGCCGGTCTGGTGCCCATCAGTGTACTGGCCCTGGGAGGAGCGACCTTCCTCGTCCTGTCAAAGGTCCTTTCTCCGAGCGACGCCTACCGCTCGATCGACTGGTCGGTCCTGGTGCTGATTGCCGGGATGATTGCCCTGGGCAATGCAATGGAGAAGACAGGTGCTCTCGAGCTTGCGGCCGGGCACCTTCATGCGGTGACGGGGGAGTGGGGCGACCATGCTACGCTCTGGGTATTCTATTTCATGGCAGCGGTGCTGAGCCTTCTCATCCTGAACAAGCCGGCGGCCGTCTTGTGTGCACCGCTGGGGATCGAATTGGCTGCCACGCTGGACTGCAATCCGGAGCCCTTCATCATGGCCGTGGCCTTTGCGGCATCCACCGCGATGGCCACGCCCATGGGCTACCAGACCAACTTGCTGGTCTATGGACCGGGCGGCTATAACTACAGGGATTTCGTGGTCTTCGGCCTGCCGCTCAATATCGTAGTTGGGGTGTTGGCCTGCCTGCTTATTCCGATGATCTGGCCGCTCTAGGCAGGGATCGGGGATCATTTGATCGTGAAGGTGGAAAACCGGTGCAGATCGGAGTAGGATGGGGAAATTTCATGGGCAGGGAAGTGACTATCGTTGGCCAGGGACTGGCTGGAACTTGCCTGGCCTGGCGAATCTGGGACCGGGGCAGGGACTTTTGCCTGGTGCATCGGGGCGATCGGCGGAGCACCTCGTTCATCTCGGCGGGCTTGTTGACCCCGGTAACTGGACGCAACCTCAATCCCAGCTGGCGTCTGGAAGAATTCCTGAGAGAAGCGCGAGCCTTTTACCAGAAAGTGGAGATGGTTCTCGGGGAGCAGTTTTTCTACGAGGTTCCGATCGTGCGGCTCTTTGCTGATGCCGACGAGCGTTCTCGCTTCGATCGCAAGCGCGACGTGGTGGACCAGTGGGTGTCGGAATTGCTGGAACAGGAAAACTGCCCCTACCACGCACCTCACGGGGGAGTGATCTGGCAGGGCGGAGGCCGGCTCGATACCCGGCGTTTCCTGGAGGCCTCCCGGGGCTATTTCCGGGAAGCGGGGCTCATCGAGGTGCAGGAAGTGGATCTGGAGAAACCGCTGCCGGATGGGGATGTTACCGTTCTCTGTGCCGGGGCGGCGGGGCTGGGTGCGGGACCCTTCGGGTTCCTGCCCGAGCGCCGGGCCAAGGGGGAACTGCTCACCGTGCGGATCCTCGGATTTCCTGAAGAGCGCATCGTAAGTCGCAACGGCTGGCTTATCCCCCTTGGAGGGGGACTTTTCCGGGCCGGTTCCACCTATCGCTGGGACGACCTTACCGACACCGTTACGAAGGACGGACGAGCCCAGATCGAAGAACTTATCCGCTCGTTCACAAGCCTTCCGTACGAAGTTCTGGAGCATGTGGCAGGAGTGCGCCCCATCGTGAGGCAGAGTCGCCCGGTTATCGGACGTCACCCGGAGATTGAAAATCTCGTCATCTTCAATGGGCTCGGTTCGAAGGGAGTCCTCTATGCCCCAGGGGTTGCCGAGCGTCTGGTCTCGCATTTGTGCGAGGGAACCGAGATCGAGGAGGATTTGAATGTAGGTGCCCTTACGGGGTAGCCTTGTGACCATGCGAATGACGGAGAGAGCGCACGAGTTCGTGCGTGCGGTAGTGCGTCCGGGTGATCAGGTCATCGATGCCACCGCAGGCAACGGGCACGATACACTCTTTCTCTCCCGCCTCGTCGGACCCGACGGACGGGTCATCGCCTTCGACGCACAGGAAGATGCCATCGCTGCCACGCGGTCACACCTCGGTGAAAATGGGATTACGGATGACAGGGTGCTGCTGGTTCACGACAGTCATTCGGCTTTACGTCAACATGTGGATTGCCCTGTGGTAGTCGTAATGTTCAACCTGGGCTACCTTCCCGGGAGCGACCACGGACGCACGACCACCTGCGGAGAGACCTTGATCGCGCTTGCAGAAGGCTGGGAAATCCTGAGAGAGGGTGGCATCCTGAGTGTGGTTTGTTACCGGGGACATCCGGGGGGAATGGAGGAGGCCGCAGGGGTACTGGAGTTTGCGGAGGGTTTGCGGGATCAGGGGGCAGGCGTGGTGATTTCGGGGCAGGAGGACACGGTGGCAGGACCGTTCCTGGTGGTAATGCAGAAGGAAGGAAAACCGCAGGCTCACACAGGTCCGGAGCCACGACTTCTGCCTCGTTGCCGGCGAGGCAGGCCAAGCTCACCTTAATCGAATATTTCGCTCTCGCCGAAGAAACGCTTGAGTTCAGCCGCCGCCGACTCCGGGTTGTCGGAGGCGTGGCAGATGTTACGCATCTTGGAAAACTGGTTCTTGCTGCCAAAGTCGCCACGGATGGTTCCGGGGGCCGCCTCGTTGGAGTCGGTTGGTCCCAGAATCTTTCGCACGCGGCTGATGGCATCCTCCCCCTCCAGCGCCAGGGCGATGATGGGTGTTTCCTGCATGAAGGCCCGGATCTCGGGGAAAAAATCGAGGTGCGTGATGTGGGCGTAGTGCTCGTTGAGTAATTCGTCGTTGGCCTGGAGCATCTTGAGCCCCCGGATGCGGAAGCCTTCCTTGAGGTAGCGGTCGAGCACCGCGCCGGTGATCCCCTGTTGAATGCCATCGGGCTTGAACAGGACCAGAGTTGTTTCGCTTGCCATCGGAGGGCGGAGGGTCGGGGAGAGTGGAGGAGAAGTCAAAGGCAATGGCCGGGCAGAAAGGTGAAAGGTTCAACGACTAGAGCGGCCTGGCGTAGGTGTCGCACCGGTTGTGCCAGCCGGCAGTCCAACGCCTTTCGCCCCGTGCCGGTGGCGAGTTCTTCACCCTCAGGTCGAGACACCGTTTGGCCGCAGCGGCAAACTCCCGTGCCGCGGCCTGGCCCGGGGAAACGTCAGCCATGTCCATGAGGACCCACATGAGCCCCCAGCCCTGGCCCTTATAGCGTTCGCGGGGGTTGGTGCCGTCGCCCTTGAAATTGACGTAGTCGATGAGGGCGTAGATGCCGTTGGGAGTGGTGGCCACCTTGTCGTAGTTGGCGGTGATGCGTGCTCGCCGGGTGGTGGGCGCGGCGGTCATGATCCTGGGCAGGGCGGCACGCGATTTGGCCATGATGAACTCGGTCTGCAGGGTGATGTTGGCGGCCAGCCACGTGCGAAGGCCCGAGAGTGCAGCCCCATTGAAATCGCGCTGGAACACCTTGCGATTGGACCAGGGACAATCGGGAAGGAGGGCAACGGCGGGAATCCCCCGCACACCCCTGCCCTGCACGAATCTGATGAATTCAGGCCAGGTCTCGGTCCAGCGCCCGTCGAATCCGCGAGGATACCAGATAAAATGTCCGATTCCGAGCGAAGGGAACTCTTCGCCCTCGTTCCAGTGGGTGAGTCCACTCACTTTGCCACCCGACTCATTCTGCCAGATTTTCATACCAAGAGCCCGCCGCTGGGCGCCGTTCAGGGTAACGCCTCGGGGCGGGGAGGTGCGCTCCCCGGCCCGGTCGGTTTTCCGGATAACCTTTTCGCCGGCTTTCTGGGCCGGGGAACAGGCGCTGAGGAGCAGGCTGGCAGCCAGGAGAAGCCGGAGGTCTTGCATGACGCACTATAACGTGCAGGCTAGGGTCTCAGCAACCGCAAGCCGTTCATGAGTAAGGTTCCCTGGGATCAAGTAATAAGCCTTTCCGGGCTGGATGTCGCGAAGCTCATCCTTTCGGCCTTCGTGATACTCTTTGTCACCAAGGTCCAGCTCTTCCACGATCGCCTCTCCGCCCTTCTCATTGCGTTGCCCCTGATCTCCCTGCTGGCCATGATCTGGATGCGTGTGGAGGGACAGGACTCCGGGCGTATTGCCAACCATGCCGAGAGTACGTTCTGGTTCGTCCTGCCTACCCTTCCCATGTTTTTGATCCTTCCCCGGATGCTCCGCAATGGTTGGGGTTTCGGGACGGCCCTGGGGGTTAACTGCATTTTGACGGTCGTCCTCTTCCTGGGCCTCATAGCCGTTCTCAAGCCGTTTGGAATCAAGCTGCTGTAAAAGGGAAGTTGCCGGTTGGCGGTGGCTGGAGGGTGATGAGATAGTTAAGCCTTCGTGACATTCGATCTTCCCAGAGGAGATGCCCGTGGTTCGGATGGGCAGTCGGGCTACAGTGAACAACCGGGGACCCTCCGGACGGCTGGAATCCGGCACCTTCCGGCCTCAATCATCCAGCCCGAGCAAAATTTCTTGAATGGAGTCTTGAACTATGGTTCGTGCTCGCGTCTGAAGGCGCAATAGGCTCCTTCTCTTTTTTACGAACCAGACCGCGCGGATGGAGGCTGATAACGTGATTCCCTTTGAGCAGCCGAAGCCTGTGTCTGGATTTTCCGGCGTACCCATGAAAAGTGATCTTGTAGACCAGGCAGCAGCAATCTTCCCCGATCCCCAAATTCTGATCAACATGGTCTCCAAGCGGGTCCAGCAGCTGAACACCGGCCGCGCCCCCTTGATCGATACGGTGCCGAGCATGGGCGCGGCGGATATCGCGCTTACGGAAATCATAGAGGGCAAGATCAAGCTCGTTGAGAAGCCGATCACCTGAAACCGCGCGCTGGCCCGCGCAGCAAACGGCCGTCATTATGAGTCGTGATGTCGCCACTAACAAGAAGGCGCGCCGCGATTATCATATCTCGGAGACCTACGAAGCCGGGATTCAGCTGCGGGGAACCGAGGTAAAGTCCATCCGTGAGGGGAAGGTCAACATCTCGGATGCCTTTGTCCGTATCGAGAGGAAGGAAGCCTTTCTCTACGGTTGTGACATTCAGCCGTGGCAGACCGCAGCGGAGTACTTCCAGCACACACCCAAGCGCCCCCGCAAGCTTCTCCTCCACAAGAATGAGATTCTCAAGCTGGCCCAGTCCACCGACGAGAAGGGCTTCACCCTCCCGTGTCTCCGGATGTATTTCAAGGGTAGCCGGGTGAAGATCGAGTTCGGCCTGGGCAAGGGCAAAGGCCATTCCGACCAGCGCCAGGACCTGAAGAAGCGAGTGGAATTGCGGGAGGCCGAGCGCGAGATGGCGAGGTTCAACCGGAGGTGAACCGGAAAGGCCGCCGTGGTTCCGGTGCCTATAACGTCACCCCGGTGACGGAGAGAATTCCCGCTACGGTCCGGACGGTCTCCATCACCTCGGCGGCGAGGGGTTGATCGACTTCGATGATGGTGAGGGCATTTCCAGCCTGCTTGTTGCGGGCCAGGGACATGTTGGCAATGTTGACCCCTGCTTCGCCGAGGGTGTTGCCCAGCGCACCCACGATACCGGGGTGGTCGTCATTGGAGACGATGAGGAAGTGTCCCTCGATGTTTGTGTCCACGAAGATGCGGTCGATCTCCACGATCCGGGGAGTTTTGCCGATGATGGTGCCGGCCAGGCGGAACTTGGTATCACCCTTGGTGAGTTCGGCGACGAGGAGTTCGGAAAACTCGGTGGCGGCGCTGATGGTGGACTCGGTCAGGTCCAGGCCCATTGACTTGGCCACTGCCGGGGCGTTCACGATGTTGACCTGCCCTTCATTGCAGCCAGCGGCCAGGAGGGCGGTGAGGACGTGCCGGGAAACCAGGCCAGTGTCCCTTTCGGCCAGCGGGCCGTGGTAGGAGACTCGCAGGGCATCGGGGCTGGCGGGACCCAGCTTGGCGAGCACTTTCCCAAGGGCGGTGGCGAGATTGAGGTAGGGACTCAACTCGGCGAGCGCCGCGGCATCGAGGGAAGGCATGTTGATCGCATTTCGGATCTCCCCGGTGGTGAGAAAGTCGCGGATCTGTTCGGCTATCTGGATTCCCACGTTTTCCTGAGCCTCCGCGGTGGAGGCTCCCAGGTGAGGGGTGAAGGCCACGTGTTTTCCAGGGGAAAAGAGGGGGTGGTCGGCGGCAGGCGGTTCGTCCTCATAGACATCGAGGGCACAACCGGCGATGTGACCGTTGTCGATGGCCGCCTTGAGGGCCTCTTCATCAATCAGTCCGCCCCGCGCGCAGTTGACCACGAGGGCGCCCTTGTTCATCAGGGCCAGCCGTTCGGAATTGATGATGTGCCGCGTGTCATCGGTGAGTGGCACATGCAGGGTGATCACGTCTGCCCCGGTGAGGGCGGCGTCGGGAGATTCCGCGAGCTCGATCTTGAGTTCATCGGCGCGTGCCTGGGTGAGGAAGGGGTCGAAGGCCACGACCTTCATGTTGAATCCCTGTGCCCGCCTGACGAACTCGCTGCCGATGCGGCCCATCCCGATCACGGCCAAACGCTTGCCATTGAGTTCGATGCCGGCGAAGGCCTTGCGGGCGGCCTTGAAGTTGCCCCGGAGCACTTCGGCGTGGGCCGGAGCGATATTGCGGGCAGTGGCCAGCATGAGAGCGAAGGCGTGCTCGGCGGTGGAAACAGTGTTGCCCGTGGGCGTGTTCATCACGATCACGCCGTGTGCGCTCGCGGCCTCGCGATCGATGTTGTCGACGCCCACTCCGGCCCGGCCGATGGCCTGGAGTCTGGAGCCTCTGGCGATGACTTCCGCATTGGGCTTGGTCTGGGAGCGCACGATGAGAGCGTCGTAGTCGCCGATAATTTCCAGTAGCTTTTCCGGTTGGGAGCCGAGATCGGGAATGAAGTCGGCAGTGATGTCGGGGTGCTCGTTCAAGAGGGCGACTCCATGCTCACTGATGGGGTCTGCGACAAGGACACGGTGACTGGCCATTTTCTTGGCGCGCACTTATGCCAGACGGGGGAGAAAGGCAAGAACAGGTGCGTAATTATAGAGCTATAGGGCAGGTGGCTGGCCTGTGGGGTTTGTGGATTTCCCCGGTCCTCCTCGCTTGACGCCTGCGTCGGGTCTGGAAGAGTCGCGCTTATGAGCGACGACCCCAGGCGGAAGCACTCTTCCATCGTGCTGGATGGTCCGGACCGGGCCCCCAGCCGAGCCATGCTCTATCCGGTGGGCTTCAAACGTGAGGACTTTGACAAGCCGCAGGTCGGCGTGGCCTCCACCTGGAGCCAGGTGACCCCCTGCAACATGCATATCGACCGCCTGGCGCAGGAGTCCGCCAAGGGCGTGGATGCAGCGGGCGGCAAGGCGGTCATTTTCAATACCATCACGATTTCGGACGGCATCTCGATGGGCACGGAGGGAATGAAGTACTCCCTGGTCAGTCGGGAGGTGATTGCGGATTCCATCGAGACCGTGGCCGGCTGCGAGGGTTTTGACGGGATGGTCACCATCGGGGGCTGCGACAAGAACATGCCCGGGTGTATCATTGCGATGGCCCGGCTCAACCGCCCCGCGGTCTTCGTCTATGGAGGCACGATCCTGCCCGGGTTTACGACGGTGCATGGCGAGGAGAAGTCGCTCGATATCGTCTCGGTCTTCGAAGCGGTCGGGAAGCACGCGAGCGGGGACTACTCCGACGCCGACCTGCAGGCGGTGGAGGAGAACGCCATCCCGGGGGAAGGGTCCTGTGGGGGAATGTACACCGCCAACACGATGGCCAGTGCGATTGAGGCCCTCGGAATGAGCCTGCCCAACAGTTCAGCGCAGGCTGCGGTGGGAGATGACAAGATGCGGGACTGCTTTGACGCGGGTGCCGCGGTGCTGGCCATGCTGGAGAAGGGGATCACCCCGTGCGATATCATGACCCGCAAGGCCTTTGAGAATGCCATCACGCTGGTCATCGCGCTGGGGGGATCGACCAACGCGGTCCTGCACCTCCTTGCCATGGCCCACGCGGCTGAGGTGCCGCTCGGGATCGACGATTTCACCGAGATCGGGAAGAAGGTCCCGGTCCTGGCCGACCTCAAGCCGAGCGGCAAGTTCGAGATGGCGCCCCTGGTGGAGATCGGGGGAACGGTGCCGCTCATGAAGATGCTCCTCGAGGGCGGGCTGCTGCACGGGGACTGCCTCACTGTGACGGGCAGGACCATGGCTGAAAACCTGGCCAATTCAGACCTTGAGTATCCACCTGACCAGGTCATCGTGCGGTCTCTCGACAATCCGATCAAGGCTGACAGCCATTTGCGGATTCTTTACGGCAACCTGGCTCCTGAGGGGGCGGTGGCCAAGATTTCAGGAAAGGAGGGAGAAGCTTTCACCGGGCGTGCGCGCGTCTTCGATTCGGAAGAAGACGCCATGAAGGCCATCCTGGATGGAGCCATTGTGGCGGGTGATGTGATTGTCATTCGTCGTGAAGGGCCGAAGGGTGGCCCGGGCATGCGCGAGATGCTGGGACCCACCGCGGCCGTGATGGGGCGAGGACTGGGTGACAGCGTGGCGCTCATCACCGACGGGCGTTTCTCGGGAGGCAGTCATGGATTCGTAGTCGGTCACATCACTCCCGAGGCCCATGAGGGAGGACCGATCGGACTGCTCGCGGAAGGCGATGAGATCACCATCGATGCGGTGGCCAACCAGATCAGCGTGAACCTTGGCGACGAGGAACTGGTGGCCCGCAAGGCAGACTGGACCCAGCCCGAACCGCGCTACCGCCGCGGAGTGCTGGCCAAGTATGCGGCCTCGGTGACCTCCGCAAGTGAAGGGGCGGTCACGGACAAGGATCTGTAGGGCTTCCCCGGTTTGTTCCGCGGGGACAGCGTATCCTTACTTCTCGGGAGTCTTCCCGGGGAGAATGATGACCTGCGCGGCATTTTCCCTGCCGAGGTGCTTCCTGGCGAGGGCGTTGATCTCGGCAAGCTTGATGGAGGCGTAGTCCGCGTCGCGTCCGCGGGCCCAGTCGAGACGGTAGGGCTCGGACTGGCACTGGGCCATCACGGTGTTGAGCCAATAGCCGTTGTTGCGGAGGGTCTTTTCCAGGTTGGAGAGGATGGGCTTGAGGGCCCGGTCCAGTTCGTCCTGAGTGACGCCCTTGGCGCCCAGTTCAATGCCCATTTCATGGATCAGTGCGGTCACCTTTTCGACATCCTCCGGGGCCCCGATTGACATGGCCATCAGGTTTCCGTAGTCGAAGACCATGCTCGCATTGGCGTGTGCCTGCGGACTGTAGGTGGCTCCCAGTTCCTCCCGCAGCTTGGTCCGCAGCCGGTCATCCAGGATGGCGGCCAACACATTCAGGCGGCGCAGCTCCTCGATGTCCTCTTTCACCGCCGGAATACGCCAGCCCACCAGGGAAGCGGCCTGGGGGATCTTGGAGGTGTAGGTGAACTTCTTGGTGGCCGGGAGCTTCGGGGTCTTCAGCTGACGCTCCTTGCCGAGGGCCGGCCTGGTGCTTGAGCGGGTGGGCAGGGCGCCGACCGTCCCGAGGACGAGCGGGATGGCCTTTTCGATGTCGAAGTCACCCACGAGACTGATCTCAAGGTAGGAGTCATCAAACTCGGGACTAATCCAGGCCTTCACATCATCGGCGGTGTATTTGGCGAGAACCTCGGGATTCGGCTTGGCGAAGCGGCCGTCTCCTCCCCGTGCCCACTCCTGCATCTCGGCCATGGCACCACTGATGGTGAACTTTAACTGGGAGCTGATCATGGGAAGCATCTTGCGGAACTGACGCAGGGCCTCCTCGCGGTAGCCGGGATCGGTGATGCTGGCGCAGAGGAGCTGCAACTGCAGCTCAAGATCCTCCTCGGTGGTGCGTCCATCCATCGTGAAGGCATCCTCATCGACACTCAGGTTACCACCCACATTACGACCGGCGGTGATGCGCTGGAGGTCGTCACTGCTGTGCTTGCCGAGTCCGCCTGCGTTCAGGAGAATGGCGGAGAACATGTCGAGACTCGGTTTGTCAGTCGGTTGGGTCAGCTTGCCGTTGCCGAAGCGGGCGTGTATGCTGATGGAGTTTTTCTGGAAGTCGGTACGCTTCAGGTTGATTCGCGTGTTATTGGAAAGAATCAGCTGTGTGATGCCGAGATCCTTGATTTCCCGCCGCGAGGTCACCGTGCCCGCCTTGCCGAAATCAGTGTAGGCGAAGGTGACATCCTCTTTCTTCTCGGGGGGGGCGACCTTGACCGCCTGGCTCTTCTTATAAAGTGCGGTGAGGACCTCGGCCCCGTCCTCGGGAGCGGTCTTGGAGGTCAGGGTAATGGTGAGATCCCGGTCCTTCCAGAGGCTCTGCAGGGTCTGGTGGCACTTCTCGAGAGTGAGGGCCTTGAGGGCCATCCTGGTGATGCGGAGGGATTCCTTGGGATTGGTAAAGACCCGGTTGCTACCGATGCTTTTCACCAGTCCCATTGCAAGCGAGGCGGACTGGCGAGTGTCGGCCCGCTTCACAGCCTGCTCGGCCCTGTTGAGAATCTGGGCCGTGATCTCATCGAGTTCGGTCTGGGTGAATCCGTATTCCAGGGCGCGGCGCAGTTCCTGCTCCATCACGGGCACCGCTTCCCTCCATTTGCCCTCGACTGTGGTGACGTCAATGGATCCGAATTCAAGGGCGTTGAACCATTCGAAGCGGCCCGCACTTCCCGAGGAAATGGGCGATCCTTCCTTCTTGGCGAGGATGTCAAAACGGCGGCCAATGATCGAGTTGGCCACCCGGAGTGGCATGCGAGCGGCTCTGGTGGCGGCCCGGTCGGGTTTCGACTCGTACTTCTGCACGAATCCAAGGGCCAGGTCGTCGCTCTTGACCTCCTTGTCGGAGAAGACCGCGGCCTGGAAACCGAAGCCGCCCGGGATCGTGCCCATCCTGGGATCCGCCCCAGGTTCCTCGGGATTCTTCATGGAGGTGAAGGTCTTCACGATGCGGCCCTCGTAGTCATCGAGATCGATATCACCCACCACGATGAAAGTCATGTTGCCCGGGATGTAGTAGTCGGAATAGAAGGAGGTGAAGCGGTCGCGTCTGGCCTCCTTGATGACTTTCTCGATCCCGATCGGAAAGCGGTGGGTGATGAGGGAATCGGGCAGGAGAAACTCGAACTGCTGTTCCATCAGGCGCATCTCGACAGAGTCCCGTGAGCGCTTCTCGGAGAGAATCACACCCCGTTCCTTGTCGATTTCCTTGGTGGTGAGGAGGGCCCCGTCACCAAAGTCACGCATGACCTCGAAGCCGAGTTTAAGAGTGTCCTTTTCCAGGTTGGGCAGGTCGAGCATGTAGACCGTCTCGTCGAAGGAAGTGTAGGCGTTGGCGTGTGCCCCGAAGGCGATTCCGAGACGTTGCATGCGCCCCAGCAGGTTCTCCACGTCGGGGAAGTTCCTGCTCCCGTTGAAGACCATGTGCTCAAGGAAGTGAGCCACCCCGCGCTGATCTTCCTCTTCATGAAGCGATCCCGCTGCGATGTGAAGGCGCAGTGAGACGCGGCCCGGGGGTTCGGCATTCCGTCGGATGGCGTAACGCAGCCCGTTGTCCAGGGCGCCGAAGAGCACATCCGGGTCAACCGCGATGTCACTGCCCTTGTGAGGCCACGGGACGGGTTTGACTTCCCCGGCGGGGAGAGCGGTGGTCCCTCCGAGGGCCAGGAGGAGGAAGGAAAGAGCGTGAAGGCGCTTCTTCATGGAGGAGGATGGTTGGTTCTTTGAGGCAGTTTGCAATGATGAAACGGTGCCGGGTGTCAGGATTGTGCAAAAGGCATTGCAATCCGAAGGTCCCGGTGCTTCTCTGCCGTCCCGGTTTCCCGGCACCAGCGCACGTGGCGGAATTGGTAGACGCGCTAGATTCAGGTTCTAGTGAGTGAATAACTCGTGGAGGTTCGAGTCCTCTCGTGCGCACCACTTGGGAAAGTGATTGTCGGGGGATGGCGAATCTGATGTTGCTGCCGACGTTCCCAAAGCTTGGCATCAAGTTCTTAACGGGCACTCCCCGGGAGAAGTCGATGGTGATTCTGGGAGGCGAAGGGTTGGCCCCTCGCCGTAGGGTTCCCCTTCAAAGTCGGAATTCAGGATGGCGTCGGCGGACAGGGTGACCTTTGCTGCAACCGTCTTGACGTTGGCATTTCAACGATTGCGGAGGTTCGCAGGTGCAGGCGCATTTCCTTTCGGAACGCGATCCGTGGCCGGCGTCAAATCAACTTCGTTGTCGGCGAAACGCCTGAGGCAGACCTAGATCGCGCTGCAGAGAATTCGATCCTCTGAATCGAGAAAACAGGTTTGGATCTGCGGTTTGCCCGCCGGGAGGTTTGTGCGGAACGTCACCTGTTGCGATTTGGGACCGGCATGGCATCCTCTGCTGGAAACTGGCCCCGTAACATTTCACCCGCCAGGCCAGTCAGCCACAAATAGTGGTCGCTGGGCAATCCCTCGTATGTCAGAAAACTGCTGGCGCCGACTGGAGGATTGTTGGTGCACTTAAAAATGGCTGTTCCCTCATCGATTTCGTCAAACATTGCGACATAGATCATCCTGGCTCCGGCCTTCTTGCAAGCGACGGCTTGTGACCAGAGGAATTGTCCCTTCAGTCGCGGAATCTCGCCCAGTTCAGCGCTTTTGTTATGAGTCTTACTCAGGTTCTGCCAACTGAACCCGGGGAAAATGACGGGGAGATACTCGAGTTTGTTGCTCTTTGTCCATTCCATGTCGGGTGTCACTGTTTTTACCGCGTGGCGTTTGGCAGAATCGGGTGAGTCATACCTGCCAATGGTCCATGGGCTGATGATATCTGCCTTTTTCATTAACTGGTGCAGTCTCTGGTCGCTTACTGCATCGCGATTCAATGTGCGCCAGAAACAGGGGACACCGAGTAAAACGGTGTTGTTGCCATACTTGGGATCAGATTTAAGGAAAGTGATCAGCTCGTCACACTCTTCAAGCGTGTATTGCCGGTCGTCCCCAAAGCCAACACCCCAAACACCAACCACTGGTTGGTCGTTGTGGTGCAGATAGGAAGGGTCTCCGGAGATATTCAGCTGATCGACAATACGTTTCCAGTCCTTGATCACAATTTGGGCAATTTCCCCCTGGTTCAATCCGGACAGGTCATACATCAGTGCCCATATCCGGCCATTCCGGTTAGCGGCCGCCTGCACATTGGCCGTTACCACATTGCGCTGTTTGATACCTGTTGGATCACGCAGGTCGGCACCGAAACGTTGCAGAAAAACGCCATCAATCCCTGTCTCCCGCATCCACTGAAAATGACGTTGGACCGTTTTGCCGTTATAGGGGCTGAATACAAAGGCTGTTTCGCCATTCTGGTATCGGAAGGGTGTGCGGTATTTCTCGTCTCTGTCAAACTCGCTTAAATCTGGCCACAGATCGATCGTGCAGATGCCTGGCTTGAAGAGATTGCCGGGGCCGCAATAGTGAAACCATCCTCGTCCCGATCCGTCCCCCTCCGCCGAGAACCAGCCTTGATAACCGCACATCAGTTTCCCATCAAGTGTTGTGTTCTCAACGCCCGGATAGTGCTTGCCCTTGAATGGCTTCAGATCGCGATATGGATTCTGTTGACCGACTGCCATCGCAGTCAGGAACCCGAGAACGGGGAATAGACTTCTAACTGCAATTCGCATTGCCTCGTTGGATCGAATATTGGCGAAAGTCTGCATCCGATCACTCGTTCACCGGCGTCGCCCGACCGGTCGATCCGGGCACTTCGACCACTTCGATCCGGAGGGGAACCTGTTGGCGAGGCGTGACGTGGATGTCAAACGAGTGGAGTCCCTTCGGCAGATCGAGCACCATGCGGGCACCGAGGATTTTGTAAAGTTCTCCCCGGATGATGCCTTCATCGCCGGCGCGCTTGACGATCACGCTGGTCGAATCGTCCAGCAGCATTGCGATACTTCCGGGTGTCGTCACTTCGATCGTGTAGCGCAGGGTCCTGCCTTTGACCTCGCCCGGGGGCAGCGATCCATCGACGCGGCTGAACGTCACCCTGTCCCCGATCTCCCATCGCCGGACGAACGCGTTCGGCGGGGCCTTGTAGGCGCCGTCCCTGCCCAGCGACGACAGGTAGGCGACGAGGTCAACGAACTCGCTGCGGTTGAGCGAAGCGGTCAATGCCGGGGGCATCAACGAAACAGGCACGATCGTCTTCGATTGAAGCTGGGCGTCCCTGATCTCGGTCTCCTTGCCCGTGCCGTCACGGACGACGATGCTGCCGCCGCCCTCGCGGACGAGCGTGCCGGAGATCGCGGTGTTATCCTTCGTTGTCACCGCGACGGTGTGGTAACCCTCCTTGATCTTCGCGGAGGGCGACAACAGCGAATCGACGATGTAGTCGACCGGGGAGCTGGCCCCGAGCGAAACCATGTCGGGTCCGACCTTTCCGCCGCCCCCGGCGATCGCGTGGCAGGCCATGCATGCCAGGGCCGGACGGCGGTAGATCGCTTCGCCCCGGGCGGGATCGCCCGTGGCGATCACGTCCTTACCGAGCTGCGCGATCTCCCGGGCCGTTAGTTGTTGGGGCATCTTTACAGCCGACGCCGAGGCGGAGAAGAGGGATACGAGGTCCGCGCCGCGCTTGCCCGCGGTTGTCGCACGACGGAGACCGAGGGTCGCGACGGCGGGCGGGATCGATTTGCCCTTCAACGCAGCGGTGAGGGCGGACGGCCCGCTCTTTTGTGAGAGGAAGGCGTTGACGATCGTCTCGGTCTCCAGTTCGGCTGCGGGGTCCGACAACAGCCTGGCAGCGGGTGCGGCGGCGGCCTTGGGATCGAGCGGCACAAGAGCTTGGATCGCCTGGCGTCGCTGCCCGACCGGCCGAGCACTTCCGGCGATTTCGGACAACGTCGCGCGATCACCGAAAGCCGCGAGCCCCACGAGAGCGCCCCAGCGAAGGTGCTCGTTCGTCTTGGGCCCCTTGGCAAGGGCGATCAGAGTCGGCTTGGTTGCCTCCACGCGCCAGATTCCCGCGAGGTGCGCCGCCTGCGGCTGGTCGAGCATCTCGGACACCCGGGACAGGTCGGCCCCGGGCTTCGCGCGGGAGCTGGCGGTGACCAGCGCGGCCAGAGCCGGAACGCGCACCGCGGGATCGGTCAAGGCCCGCTCGTAGAGGACGGTCAGGTGGCCGGGCGTGCCCATCTCACCAACGAGCGCGATCGCGTCGCGTGTTGCCTTCGCGTCGAGCTTCCCGGCTGCGAGCAGTTGCACCAGGGGATTCAACGCCTGCGGCTTTTCGACGGCCTTGATCGCGAAGGCAACCTGCTTTGGATCGCCTCCGAAGGTCTGTTTGCCGGCGAGGAACTTCGGGAGCCAGTGATTTTCGAGCCGCCGCATCGTCTCCCACAGTGCAAAGTCGAGATAGGGGTCCATGTTACGATCGAGCGCGCCAAGCGCGATCGATGCCGCCTCGTCCGAGTCGAAGTATCGGGCGGTATTAACCGCCTCCAGCCGCACCTGCGGGTGTTCATCGGCGATACCGCGCCTGAGCCGTTCGATCCCGCCGTCCGAGGGTGGTCCCCAATCGTCGAGCACCCGCATCGCGTTGGCGCGGGCACGGTGATCCGGAGATGAGGCGACCGCCTCCAAAAGGGGCTGCTCAATCACCCCGATGGTCTGGAACGCCCACAGGATCTCAAGTCGATCCTGCTCGAACGATGGTGAACTGGAATCGAGTGATGTGAGCCGCTTCCGCAGGGCCTGCGCGACCTGCGGCGGGTCGCGGAAGACGAGCTGCCGGCGTGCCGTATTGCGTGTGTAGTGTTCGGGGGAGCCGAGCATGGTGACCAGCTGCGCGCTGGATGCACCGACGAAATCCACGCGTTCGATCCTGGGGGCATCGGTGCGAATGAGTCGCCAGATGCGCCCGTGTTCGGTGTCGCGGCGGGGGTCGCGGAAGTCGACTTCGCCGTGGTTGATGATCGGGTTATACCAGTCGGCGACGTAGAGCGCGCCGTCGGGCCCCATCTTGAGGTCGACCGGCCTGAACGCGCGGTGCCTGCTTGTGATGACGTCCGGTTGCTGTTTGGAGATATAGCCCGAGGCCTGCTGCTCGAGCGCGAACCGGTTGGTCCGGTTGCCGCGGAAATCGTTGGCGACGAGGGTGTCCTGCCAGTCGTCGGGAAAACCGCGACCGCTGATTACGACGAGACTGCAGTGTTTGGGCTGTCCGGGGTTCAGACCGGGCAGGACCCGGCGGTAACCGTTCGCGGACGCGAACGCCGATCCGCGGAAGGCGTAGTTGATGCCGTTGCCACCCGCGCCATCGGTGGCGAACGATTGGCCCCAACGGTTGAACACGTGTCCCCACGGATTGACTAATCCGCGTGAAACGATTTCGGCTTTGTGGGTGTCGGTCTGTAACCGCCAGATACCGGATCCCATCAGCCGTTCGACTCCGTGAGGGGTTTCGGCGTGGGTGTGGATGTAAATCGACTGGTTGAAGTAGAACGCACCGTCCGGACCCCACATGAACGTGTGCAGGATGTGGTGGGTGTCCTCCGTGCCGAACCCGCCGAGCACAACACGCCGTGCATCGGCTTTGCCATCCCCGTCGGTATCGCTCAGGTGCACCACCTCGGAGGAGTTGGCCACGTATGCCCCGCCGCGATCGTCCGGCAGCACTGCCGTGGGAATCAGCAGGTCGTTGGCGAAGACAGTGCGCTTGTCTGCCCGTCCGTCGCCGTCGGTGTCTTCGAGCACGATGATTTCATCGCTCGGTCGGGCACCCGGCATGATTTGCGGATAGATCGGGCTCGTCGCGACCCACAGCCGCCCGCGCGCATCCCAGTTCATGTGGATCGGGTTCTTGACCATCGGCTCGGCGGCGAACAACGAGATCTCAAACCCTTCAGGAACCGTCAGCTCCCTGCGCTCGTCTTCGGGGTTCAGCGCGTCAACCGTGCGTGGTGCCGGCGGGATCGCCTCAGGGGCCGCCGCCAACGGTTTGCCCTGCACGAATGCGGTGATGCGCGTCTCGGCCTGGGCGATCATCGCATCGAACAGCGGGATCTCCTTTGCGTTCTGCCCCTGCTCGTGCTTGCGGAATCCGCGCAGGTAGGTCTCGTTCTGCGGACGATAGCGATGGAAGTAGAGATCGTTTTTCCACGCGATCAGATCGCGCAGCTTGGCGGATTTTTCGAGGGGGAGCCTGGGCGCTTCGACCTTCAGTTCCGCCAGCGCCCGGTCCGCCATGGCGGCGTAGGCCGCCTCCTTGAGGCGGATGCCGTCGTGCGTGTACCCGGTTTTCCCTTCCCCGGGGAAGCCTGCACGAAACAGGTCGACGGCGCGGAGGCCACGATCATCAGCATAGCCGACCAGCGCCTTGGCAACAGCGGCGCGATTCGACCGCAAGGAGGCGATTGCCTCGCGGATCCGGGGTTTGGTTTCGACTGGTGGGGGGGTGATGATCACGATGCGCCCGGTGAGCTTGCGGATGTCGGTTACGAGTTTGTCGAGCCGGGCGAGGAACGGCTGCACGCCTTCGGGCCCGTCGTAGGCCGCGATGGCTCCGTACTCGAGAAAGACGACGGACGGCTTGATCCGGTTGAGCTCGTCCATGAGGCGGCGGTAGCCCTCGGCGGCGCCGCCGAAGTAGCCGCGCGAGTCGGCCGCGGGGGTGTCGCCGGACCACCCGAGGTTGTAGAACCGCAGCCCCCGATCGGGCCAGCGCGCGGTCAGCGCCGCCTCGAGGTGGTTGTGCCTGATGCGTTGCTCAGTGAACTCGGAGCCGATGAATACCACCGTGTCGCCATTGACGAGTTGGAACGGCACGCCCGGATCGTCGGCGGGAACGGGTTCGGCGGAGTGGACGGACGAGGCGGCGATGAGAATGAGCATCGCTGCATGGAGCCAAGGGTGTCTGCGCATGCACGCAGGTTATGCGCATGATATGTCGGAGGCGAGTCGATGCTTGAAATGTTATGAGGCGGGCCGGGCGGTTGCGAAAGGGTGGGTCGCTGGAGCATTGGTCCGGACTGTAGCGGCTTCAATTGCCGGTCCCGCCGAGATTTTAGGTTTGGAGCATCCGGCCTGTCTGCGCTATGAACGGATCCAATGCGGATCCGGGAATTGCACAGCGACGAGTGGATGGCAGTGGCGGAGTTGATCCACGTTTCAACCAACGCCTGGTATGAAGCCAACCTCAACCGTTCGATCTTCCAGCGGGATGATGCCTCCGGCTGCCTGGTCTTCCCCGAAGTCTACGAGGCCCTCGATCCGGGGTGTTGCCTGGTGGCGGAGGAGGAGAGTGGACGCTTGATGGGATCCTGTTTCTATCATCCCCGGGAGACGCACGTGTCCCTTGGAATCATGAATGCCCATCCGGATTTTGCGGGCCGGGGCGTGGCGCGGGCGTTGCTGGCCGAGATCATTCACCGGGCCGGGAACCTGCCGGTGCGCCTGGTCTCCAGTTGCATGAACCTTGACTCCTATTCCCTCTACACGCGGGTGGGGGTTTCCCCGCGGGAGTTGTACCAGGATATCTGCCTGCCGGTGGACAAGCCCCGCCCCGAGGCGCCGGCCGGCGCAGAGCGTGTGCGGGAGGCTGTCATGGACGATGTGCCCGCGATGGTGGATCTGGAGGAGAAGATCAGCGGAATCCGGCGCAGCAAGGACTACGAGTATTTCATCCGGAACGAGCAGAAGGTGTGGCGCGTCTTTGTAATCGAGGTTACAGTAGGGGGGATCGACGGCTTTCTCTGCTCAATCGATCATCCGGGGAGCAACATGCTCGGGCCAGGAGTCATGCGTTCAGACGCCGATGCCCTGGCCCTGATCCAGGTGCAGTTGGCCGCCATGCCCGACCGCCAGCCGGTCTTCCTGGTGCCGGCCCGCGCGGCGAGCCTGGTGGCCTCGCTGTATCAGTGGGGCGCGCGCAACTGCGAGATGCACGTGGCCCAGGTGCGCGGGGAGGCCCGGGACTTCCGAGGTGTCACCATGCCGACCTTCATGCCGGAGACGGGCTAGGCTGCTAATCGAAGATGTAGCGTTTCCCGGTTACCTGCACATCAGGGGGAAACTTGTTTTCCTCAAAGAAATCGTAGCCCTGCCTGAGGTTCTTCCAGAAGGGGTGCCACTTGCTGGACCGGGCCTGCTCCAGGCGCCCGGCAGTCATGTGGAAGGGGAAGGCGTGCACACGAAAGAACTTCTGACCATTGGCCAGGGCGGCATGGCAGAGAGTGTAGATTTCCTCGATCTTCCGGTCGGTCATCGCGAAGCATCCGATTGAGACGTGGTTGCCATGCACCATGAGGTGGCTGCCGTCGCGGTCGTGGGCCCGGTCGTAGGTATTGGGATACCCGAGGTTGAAGGAGAGATGAAACCGGCTGTGGGGATTCATGCGGCGGGGAGGGACATAGTAGAATCCCTCGGGAGCCTGCAGGTCGCCCTCTCGTTCCTTGGGACCAAGCCGGCCGGACATGGCCACGATGTCATAAGTGCGGAAGAGCTTGAAGGTCTCCTTGCCCACTTCCTGCACGAAGAGTTCGAGCTCGCCCTCTTCCTTCAGGATGCGGATGAATACCGGATTGCCGTAACGCATTCCGGTCTCCGCAAGATCACGGGTCAGATCCTCTCGCACGCGTTCGGCAGCGGCATGGGCACGTGGGGAGGCGGGAAGTCCCCGAGGAGCGGGATTCTGGGCACTCAGCTGTCCGGACACGAGGAGGAGAAAAAGGATGGAGAAGGGCGTCCTAATCCACAGGAGGGGCCGGGTGACGGCCGTTTTGGTTGGGGCCGAAGGCGAGAACTTCGGGGAGGCTGACATGAAGGCTGTTCGGATCGAGTTGGTCAATCTGCCGGAGGGAGGAGTGTTCGGGACCGGGCGGGATCGACATGCTGCTATTCCAGTATTTACGCCGGTGAAGCAACAGCTGTTTCTTTTGAAGAGATTTTTAGGGGGACAGCTGGCCTCTTTCCCCTTTCCAATGGTAGGGAATCACCATGCAGCAGGAGGACAAAGAGGGGCAGGAAACGGCTATCGGCGTGATCGGGGGGAGCGGACTCTACGAGATGGAGGGATTTCAACAGAGTGAGGAGCGAGTGGTGGAGACTCCCTTCGGTTCTCCCTCAGACGTCCTCATCGGGGGCACCCTGGGTGGGCGGGAGGTTTGGTTTCTGCCGAGGCATGGCAGGGGACACCGCATCCTTCCTCACGAGATCAATCACCGTGCCAATATCTGGGCTCTCCGCTCGTTGGGAGTGCGCTGGATCATCTGTGTCACCGCCGTAGGCAGCCTGAAGGAGCAGTATGCCCCGCGTGCACTCGTCATTCCCGACCAGTACTTCGACCGCACCAGTCGGCGGGAGCATCACACCTTCTTCGGACAGGGAATCGCGGCCCATATTTCCTTTGGAGAGCCGGTGAGCGCTCCGCTGCGGCGCATCCTGTTGGAGGCATCCCGCGATGAGCCGGACCTGGAAGTTCACTTTGGCGGGACATACGTCAACATGGACGGACCGGCCTTCTCCACCCGGGCAGAGAGTGAGGCGAATCGTAAACTGGGCTTCGATGTGATCGGGATGACCAACCTGCCCGAAGCGAAACTGGCCAGGGAAGCGGAGATCGCGCTGGCCACCTTGTGCATGGTCACGGACTACGATTGCTGGAAGGACGAGGAAGTCAATGTGGAGACCGTGATCGGTCACCTGCAGGCCAACGCAACGGCGGCCCTGCGAATCGTGGGGCGGGCGATCGAACGCATTCCAAGCCAGGCGGACTGGCCGGAACACCGGGTGCTGGATACCGCGATTGTTACTGCTCGGGACTTTTGGCCGCCTCAGGCGGTTGAGGCTCTATACCCTATTTTGACGCGTTTTGTAGACAGGGAAGGGGAGGGCGGAGGGAACTAAGGCGTGACACCAAGCGCCAAAAACGGTAAGGATGGGTGCCGTTTTGTTCATCCCTTTCGAGAACGTGCCTATGTTCCTCCGTCCTCTCATCCTTTTTCCAGCGGCTGTACTGATTGCCTTTACCAGTGGCTGCACTTCAATCGACTCCAAGGGCAAGAAGCCCTCCACTCTGGCCAATAACGGCTACCGTTCGCCCTATCACGCCTGGCCGTCGGCCCGCAACCCGAGCGTGAGCCTGTCCTCTCGCTTCCCCAAGTCAATTGGGATCACGCACTCCCGCGGTCTGGGACACCAGCCCTATATCGCGATGACCTTTGACGACGGTCCGCACGCCAGGAACACGCCGCGGCTGCTCGACATCCTGCGGCGGCGCAACATCAAGGCGACCTTTTATGTGATCGGCCAAAAGGTGGACATCTATCCCCATCTCACCCGGCGGATTGTGGCGGAGGGTCACGAAATCGGCAACCACACCTATACCCATCGCAATCTGAAGACCCTCAGTGATGCACAGGTTCTGGCCGAGATGTCGAGAACGCGGAGCTCCATCGTGAATGCGACCGGAGTGCAGCCGCGGACCATGCGCCCGCCCTACGGCGCAATCTACCAACGGCAGCGCCAACTGATCATGGAGCGGTTCGGCTACCCAACCATCATGTGGGCGGTTGATCCCCGTGACTGGCAGCGACCAGGGGTGAGCGTGGTCAAGAATCGTATCCTTACCCGTACCACTAACGGGTCAATTGTGCTGGCCCACGACCTGCACGCCCCCACCGTGGACGCCATGCCTGCCACCCTGGATGGATTACTTTCCAAGGGATTTAAGTTCGTGACCGTCTCCCAGCTGCTCAGCCAGAAGGCGCGGGCGCGGGCGCGCTAGTCCTGCGCGGGCAGAGGTCGGAGAGAGGAGTTTTGTGCCGAGGGAGGCCCGGTAGAGGGTATTTACGGCACTGGGCAGTCTGTGCGAATAAAAAGGATAGGGCTCAGGCGGTCTCATGCCACAACTCAAGAAAAAGGCCGGGAGGAAAATCCTCCCGGCCTTTAAATCGATGGAGTTGTCAGATGTGGTCTGGCTTCAGGCGTCAGGCTTCTTGCCGCCGGGCTTTTTGCCGCCAGGCTTTTTGCCACCGGGCTTTTTGCCTTCAGGGCGACCCCCTTCGGGGCGATCACCTTGGGGGCGATCACCTTGGGGGCGCCCACGACCGCGACGACCCTTCATGGCTTCCTTACGTTCTTCTTCGCTCAGTTCGCCATCGCCGTCCTTGTCATATTTCTTAAGGAACTCGGCTCTGCGGGCTCTCTGGGCTTCCTTGCGCTCGTCTTCGTCGAGCTTGCCGTCGCCATTCTTATCGAATTTCTCGAGGATTTCCTTCGGGATCTGACGGGCGCCGCCTCGGGGCGGTCCCCGGCGTTCGCCTTCGGGACGCTCACCACGCTCGGCGCGGGGCTTTTTCTTGCCCTTGTCTTCTTCAGCAAGGGAGTTGATCGATCCTGTGGCGAGGAGGCCGAGGACCAGGGAGAATGCTTGGAGTGTCTTCTTCATGTCGTCTGTTAGTTCACGGGGTTTTGGCCGTGCTGGGGGATAAAACAGGGGTGTCAGCCCATGGTTGCGGATTTTTTCCAGGTGGAGGAGCGGCGAGGGGGGATTTGGCATTGCGTGGGTGGGGTCAACGCGGTTGTATGCCTTCCACGATGGCGTCCGCGCCCAGCAAGGGTTCCCCCCGCGTAGCATCCTTCAAGGCGCGGTTTATCAGCACGATTCTCCTCTGGGGTGTCGTGGTGGCGGTCTTCCTGAGTGGGGCACTCTGGGGCCTCGTGGCACTGGTTGCAGCCTTCACTCTCCTCGGGAGCTTCGAGTATCTTGTCCTGACCAGGGAGGCACCGGGGAAGGAGTGCCGGCGCTGGGCTTTGATCGTGGGCGCGGGTTTTCTGGGAATGCTGGTGACCCAGGCCCTCAATGATCCTGATTCGCTGAGGGGAGCCGACTTTCTGCCGGAGATGGCAGGAGTGCTCGCGGTCACTATCGGATCCTTCGTCCTGCGTCTGCGTTTTCCCATCGAGGGCGACGACTCGGTGCGGGCGATTGCTCTCGCACTTCTCGGCTTTGTATACATTCCCATCCTCTTTGGCGGCTTCATCATCCGGCTTGTGCTCCTGCCGCCCTCCGTCGAATCCGGGTTCTGGCTTGTCCTCCTCGTGGTCCTGGTGGCCAAGTTCACCGACATGGGGGCCTACCTCGTAGGAACCCTGATCGGCAGGCACAAGGCCATCCCTCACATCAGTCCGGCCAAATCGTGGGAAGGCTACATAGGCTCCCTCTTTTTTGCGCAGGGAGGGGCCTTTGCCATTCATGCTTTGAGCGGACCTCGTCTCGACTGGCTCGGAGTCCATCATGTCGCCGTTCTTGGACTGCTCGTGGCTCTCGCGGCCATGGCGGGGGATCTCGCGGAGTCCATCCTGAAGCGTAGTCTCCAAGTGAAGGACTCCGGACAGCTCCTGCCGGGAATCGGTGGAATCCTCGATCTCATAGACAGCCTGTGCTTTTCTCTGCCGGTTGCCTATTTCTACCTCCTTCTGGTGAGGCTCTAAAACATAATCGTAGTTCATGTCCGACTCCTCGGAAAGACAGATGACGCGGCCCAGGAAGGTGGTCATTCTCGGTTCCACCGGATCGATTGGGACGAGTGCGCTCAAGGTGGCCCGGAAGATTCCGGAGCACATGGAAGTAGTGGGATTGGCGGCGGGCCGACGGGCCGGGGAACTGGTTGAGCAGGCCCGGGAATTCGGAGTGAAGCATCTTGCCATCGCGGACGAGAGCCTGCGCGAGACGGTGGCCGAATCCGCCCCGGCGGGCAGTGTGGTCCATGCCGGAACGGAAGGACTGCGGGAACTGGCCCGCCTGCCCGAGGCGGACATGGTGTTGGTCTCGATCGTGGGCACGGAAGGTTTGCAACCCGCCCTTGATGCCATCGAATCGGGCAAGGACCTGGCGGTGGCGAGCAAGGAGATCCTGGTCATGGCTGGTGAGATCGTGATGGCGGCAGCCGAGCGATCCGGGGTCCGGGTTCTGCCGGTTGACAGCGAACACAACGCGATTTTTCAGTGCCTGGAGGGTAATACGGGTGGAGCGGAGGCGGTGCGGCGCCTGCTTCTGACCGCCTCGGGAGGGCCTTTCCGTACGGCGAGCGCAGAGAGCCTCGCGGATGTGACTCCGGGACAGGCCCTCAACCATCCCACTTGGAAGATGGGTCCCAAGATCACCATCGACTCCGCCACTCTCTTCAACAAGGGGTTGGAGATGATCGAGGCCCGGTGGCTCTTCGGAGTTGAAATGGACCGGGTTGAGGTGGTGGTTCATCCGCAGAGCATCGTGCACTCCATGGTTGAATTCGTGGATGGCAGTGTGCTGGCACAGATGAGCACCACCGACATGTGTTTTCCGATCCAGTATGCCGTGACCTGGCCGCAACGCGTGCAGCACTCACTCGAGCCCCTCGATTTTGCGACCCTGGCACGGCTTGATTTCGAGAAACCGCGGGAGGACGTCTTCCCTGCGCTGCGTCTCGCTCGTGAGGCGGGGAAGTGCTGTGGGACCCTGCCGGCCGTGATGAATGCCGCCAACGAGGTGGCGGTGGAGGCCTTTCTCAAGGGCGCGATTTCCTTCCCCCGTATCTGGGGTTTGGTGGAAGAAGTCATGACCGACCACGTGGTGGTGGCCTCTCCCTCCCTGGAGGCCCTGGTGGAGGCGGATCTGGAGGCCCGGGCTGCCGCACGGGCGGGAGTGGAACGGGTTGCCGGTTAGGGTGGAGTTGCCTGGCGGGGAATGTCCCGGGTGAATCTTCCGGGATTGCACGTGGCGAAAAAGGAAATTGGCGCTATGGTAAAGGAGTCTAGGAGATGCCGGACCGTTAGCCTGCCAGGGATGGGTTTTCAGTTCTGAACACGATGTTTGCCAGAGATTTTCCGATTCCCCTCCTCCTCGGTATTGTTCTTCTGCTGAGCGGCCCGACCCTGCAGGCCATCATCTTCTTTGACACGGGGGATCCGCAGCACAATCGGGAGACGGCGCCAACCGGGTCGCTAGCCGGTTCCGGATGGCGTTTCCAAGGGGAATACAAGGAGTTTCTCGGAACGATGATCTCGCCCCGGCACTTCATTACCGCGATCCACATCGGAAAGGGGCCGACCACCTTTGTCCAGAAATCCTGGTTCTCCGGGGAGACCGGCGACCGGGTCTATTACATCAACCCCGGCTTCAACAACGGAAACGGTTCCAGGGACGTGCCCGGGACGGATCTGCGGATCTTCGAGGTCTATGGTGAATTCCCGGCCTACGCACCACTTTACACCAGGTCCAACGAGGCTGGCAGACAGGTTGTCATGATGGGCCGGGGGTATCCGCGGGGGGCGGAAGTGACCAGGTTGAACCAGACGCGGGGATGGCGCTGGGGTCCTGGCGACATGCGGGTGCGCTGGGGAACGAACACCATTGACGGGTTTAGCGATGCGGGAGTGAAGGGGCCCATGATGGTGACCGACTTCGACGATGTGGCGGGTAGCGATGAATGTCAGGCGACTTTCGGTGATTCTGGCGGAGCGGCCTTCATCAGGCGGGCTGGCAGGTGGAGGTTGGCCGGGATTCTCTTCTCAGCGGAGTCCGTTTACGACACCAACTCGGTCTGTGGAGACGAGTCCGAATTTTTTGCGGCCATGTTTGACGGGACGGGTTTTTATCTGGGTGAAGACAATGGCGCCTGTGACGACTGGACCCTGGTCACGGCCGCCAACGATCTGGACGAGAGCCGGACATACATGAGCCGCATCAGCGCTAATGCAGCCGCCATCCAGGCCATTATCCAGCCGGGGTTCGACGATGCCCTCAAGACGCCTCTCCAGCGCTTCGATGACTGGATGACCGGATTTGGTGTGCCGGGCGGGACGGCCCCGGATGTCGATTCCGAGTCCGACAGCTGGCCCAATGCGGTGGAGTACCTTGCGGCTCTCGATCCTTCCGCAGTGGATGAGCCACTGCGCCCTTTCTCGCTCGAGAGGCAACCGGGCAAGATTCGCTTCACGGTGCGGATTCGCCTCGATGCGGCGGCGCGCGGACTGAACTGGGAGATCCAGGGCGCGGATGATCTGGAGAGCGCGAAGTACAGTGCGGTGACCGGTCTGATCCGGGTAGGGCTTGTTCGTTCATTGAGCGAGGGCGTGGAAACTATAGAGTACGAAATCGATCAGCCGACCGATCCGCACATGTTCTACCGGTTGCGCGTGATGCTGGGGCCCTAGGGAATGGCCTGTAGCGGGAAGAACGCCTGCCCGGGCATTTCCACATGAACCTGATGTCCCTGATCCCGGTGGTCAGGAGAGGTAATTGATCCTGAGCGCCGGGGACGATTGAGCCGACCCGGAGACTTGCTACTGCCCTTGGCATGGTGTCCCATCCGCGCATGCCGCGGAAGGAGACCTCAGAGAAGGAACATCGTCGAAAGCGCGTGTCCGCGCTCTCCTTCTACGGATACCTCAATCGTTATCGGGCGATCTTCCTTCCTTCGCTCGTCGCGTTATTTGTCACGGCGGGGCTCTCCCTTGCTTTTCCCTATTATCTCAGCAAGCTCATTGGTAGCCCGATCGGATCCCTTTCCGAGGCTTTGAAGTCGACCGGCACGATCGACAAAGAGGGTGTTGCTACCAGCATCAACAGGACGGTTCTCACGCTCCTTGTCATCCTGGCAGCGCAGGCCATCATTGTTTACTGGCGGGTTCGTGGTTTTATCAAGGCAGGTGAGAGCGCCCTTAACGACATCCGCTGCGATGTCTTTGCGCGGCTTGTGCATCTGCCGGTGGAGTTCTTTCAGAGGCATCGCGCGGGCGAGTTGAGTAATCGTGTCTCAGCCGATCTCGCGGTCTTGCGGGAAACCCTGCTCACCACCGTCCCGCAACTCGCAAGGCAGTCAGTTATCCTGTTGGGAGGGCTGGTTTTCATCTTCATCATGAGCTGGAAACTTTCCCTCTTCATGCTGGCCATGATTCCGGTGGTGATCCTGGCAGTTGCGATCTTCGGGCGGCGGGTGCGTGCCTATTCGCGCGGGGCCCAGGACAGCCTGGCAGTCAGCGGGGTGGTTCTGGAGGAGAGTACGCAGGGGATTGCGGAGTTGAAGGCATACGGCAACGAGGCTCATGAGGAAGATCGCTATCGGTCTGCCCTGGGCGAGTATCTTACAGTGGTCATCCGGGGGGCGAAGGTTCGCGCGCTCTTCGTCTCCTTTATCATCTTCGTCCTCTTCGGCAGTGTCTCAGTGGTGGCCTGGTTCGGTGCCGGCATGCTGGCCCGGGAGGAGATTACGCCCTTTGAGTTCACGGCCTTCATCCTCTTCAGCGTTTTCGTGGGGGCGTCCCTTGGGGCTTTCCCCGAGATCGTGAGTCAGATTCAGAAGGCCAACGGTGCCACCGAGCGATTGCGTGAGATCCTGGGCGAAGAGCCTGAAGCAACGAGCGGTAAGGAAGCGCCCTTCGAAGTGCTGGGCGCGGTGGAGGCGCAGAACGTGAGCTTTGCCTACCCCTCGCGTCCCGAGAAAGCAGTCCTCGACGGAGTCTCCTTCCGGGCCGAAAGCAGCGAGCGGATTGCCTTTGTTGGCCAGAGCGGAGCGGGTAAATCCACCCTCTTCTCGCTGCTTCTGCGCTTTTACGATCCGCAGGATGGGGCTCTTCTCATTGATGGTGATCCTGTCGCCGAACTTTCCCTTGCGACCTTGCGCGGAGCGATGGCCCTTGTTCCGCAGGACGTTCTCCTCTTTGGTGGATCGGTGGCGGAAAATATCGGGTATGGCAAACCGGAAGCCACCCGGGAGGACATTGAAGAGGCTGCCCGCAAAGCCCATGCCCATGAGTTCATCAGCGAGTTTCCCGAAGGCTACGAAACCGCGGTCGGGCCGCGTGGGGTGAAGTTGAGTGGCGGTCAGAGGCAGCGTATTGCGATCGCCCGCGCCATTCTTGCCGATCCGAAGATTCTTCTGCTGGACGAGGCCACCAGTGCCCTTGACTCGGAGAGCGAACGTCTCGTGCAGGAAGCCCTGGATGAGCTGATGAAGGGCCGCACCAGCCTGATTATTGCGCACCGTCTGGGGACCGTGAAGCACGCCGATCGGATTTATGTCATGCAGGGCGGTAAGATCGTGGAATCCGGGAAACACGACGAATTGATTGCCGCGGGGGGAACTTACCGCCTCCTGGCGCAGACGCAGTTGCTGTAAGTCATCGAGAATGGGGGAATGTCATTCGATCTTCCGCCCTTTGACCTCCAAAGGTCCGGAAGCGGTTGAGGCTGACGGATTCCATCGCCCTTCCGGATGGAGAGAGTGACGGGGAAAGCTACTCAGGCGATTTCCGGTCGAACTTCCAAGCCTCTTTCTGCAGGGAGCCCTGGAGGTAGAGGAGTCCTTCGTGAAGGGCCCAGTGCCCGCTGCGAAGTTTGGGCAGATCCACCTTGGTCCGCATCTTGGATCCCTGGAAGAAACTCTCTGATGTGGTGTCATCCTTTACCAGTTTTACCAGCAGCTTCCGGCTCTCCGGCTTCTTGCCACTGGTGAGTTGCACGATTTTGTACTCCTGGGTGCCCTTGACCGTCACCTCCAGACTGACCGCGAGACCCAGACCCGCCCTCCTGGTCACGCTCTCCATTTTCCACTCCTTCCAGTGAATCGTGATCTTGCTGGCCTCTGGATCGATCTCGGCGATGTAATCACCGCTCAGTTTGCCGAGTTTGAAGGTGGCGCCTTCGCCTGCTGCTTTCTGGAACTGCTCGGTGAGAGACTTGCCGAGGCTTTCGCTCTGCAGGATCCATGTGCCGGGCAGTTTTTCCCCGGGGGCACTCTCGGCGGGAATAACGAGCTTTGCAGCCGGTGGCTTTTTTTCGTTCCGTTTTGCGAGGGATCTGGCGCGGGCCTTCTTGCGCGCTTCCGCGATGCGGGCGCGGCGCTTTGCGAGACTGGCTTCGATCTTGCTGGTCCGGTCGAGGGCAGGAGCGGTCTTTCCCGGGATCTCCTCCTTGGCCCGCGGGAGCGGCCGGGTGTTGTCTGACTGCGTGGCGGGAGCGGGCTTCCCCGACTGGTCGTCGGTCTGGGCTTCGACGGAGAGAGTCAGGCTGGTGCCAAGGGCGAGGAGGAGGAGCTTCATGAGCGTGGAAAGAAATACAGGGCGGAGAAAGTTCCTTCCAGAAAAAGGTGAACGGCCACAGGAGACAAAAACCCATTAAAGCCTCCCAGTGGCCGTTCACTCAGAAAATCTGTTCTACCTGTTAAACGTCGACGAGGAGGGATTTGTTGTCAGGAATTTCGTAAAATTTCCTGTGGTGCCGGGGCCCATTTGGGTGGACTTGCGTCCCGTTTTGGACACGAGGAACAGTGCTTCGTTGGAATTTATCGACAAACCTCCCCTGATCCGTCTACCACATGTGGGGAATAGTGATGGGAATTGAATATGGGCAAGGGCAGGTCCTAGCGGTGTGCCGGAGGCTGAAGCGGTCCGGGTTTCTGGTCCGCATGAACCGTTGGGCTCCGGACAGATGCTCTTTTTCAGGAGTCATCTCCTGGCCGGGGATGGAGTCTGAGCTTGTTCGTTGATGGATCGGTAAAGCACCCACGGAAGGACTGGAAGATGGCCACTGAGGAAAGTCTAACAGAAATCGCGGAGGAGTTGGGTCTTCATGAAGAAAAGCGTCACATATTCCTCTGCTGTGACCAGAGCAAGCCCAAGTGCTGCCGCCGCGATCTTAGCCTGGAGGCCTGGGAGTTTCTCAAGGTGCGTCTCAGGGAACTGGATGGCCATCATCCCCGGATCCTTCGGTCCAAGGCCAATTGCCTGCGGGTCTGCGAACGGGGTCCTATTGCGGTGATTTATCCCGAGGACGTCTGGTATCACTCCTGCACCCCGGAGGTTCTGGCCCGAATTGTGGATGAACACCTCGTGGGCGGGAAGGCGGTGGAAGAGTTCCGCATTGCTCCTCCTGCAGGACGGGACGCAGACCGTTTGTGAGCGCGAACTGTCGCGAAGAAAGAATTGACCCTCCCCGGTGTGCTCCGCAGGGTCGCGGCCCTTACCGAGCCGATGGTCACTGTCAACCCGATCCGCCGTGCCCTGGTTCCCGTCGACTCGGGAGCCGCCCAGCGCCTCTGCAGCCCGAACTACGACGAATTCCAGAGCGATCGTGAAATATGGGAGCTCCTTCAGGTGCAGCGGGAGAGTGTATTGCGCGTGACCATGCCCCATTGCAATGCCCCGCGTGCGGAAGAGATGCTGCCGGACGGCTCACCCGGGGCCCTCGCAGTGGGCACCCGGGAGATGGCCGGACTGGTCGAGAGTGCGTCCACGGAGGTGGTGGAGGATGCCCTCTTCCTGTACGAGATCGGCGATCCTGCCCGTCCCGGGGTGCGCCAGATCGGACTCGGTGGGATGGCGCCCACCGATGACATTCGCACGGAAGCCACCCCCGACGGCGTGATCATTCGCAACGAAGGAATCCGCGAGGAGAAGGCCCGGGGTCGCGCCGATCTCATCGAAGCCACCGGGGCCATCATCGGGACGGTCAACCTCTCGGTGGACGACGTGGAGAATAAGCTGCTCAACGCCCTGCTGGACTACGCGGCCGGCCGTCCCTGTGACTTTGAGGCTACCGATCACGATGATGGCAGTGCGCATCGCATCTGGCTCGTTACCGCTGTGGACGAGGTCGCCTGCCTGCGCGAGGTCCTGGCGGTCGAACCGCACGCCTACGTGGCAGACGGCAACCACCGGAGCGCAGCCGCCGCCATGCGGGGAACCGGAGAGTTCCTCACGGTGTTCTTCCCGGCTCACACAATGGGCCTGGCGCCTTACAACCGCCTCGTGACCGCGCCGGGAATCACGCGAGCGCATCTGGAAGAGGCCCTGCAGGAGAGCTTTGAGATCGAGAGCCTCGAACTCTCCGAGTATCAGCCGGAGGAGATCCATGAGATTGGCCTCTACCTTGAGGGCGCGTGGCTCAAGCTGGTGCCGCGGGAGTCGGCCTTCGATTCTTCCAACGCAGCCCAGTCCATCGATTCCGACATCCTGCAGAGGCATCTCTTTGCCGGCGTGCTCGAGATCGAGGATCCTCGTGCCAAGGAACTCACCTTCGTGGGGGGCAACCGGGATGCCGCCTACCTCAGATCCGAGGTCGACGCTGGCCGCCACGACCTCGCAGTGACCCTTGCCCCGGTTACCATCGACCAGTTCATCGAGGTTTGTCGTCAGAACCGCATCATGCCCCCGAAGTCGACCTGGTTTCAGCCCAAGATCCGGAGCGGGCTGGTGATGGCGTTATTGGGGTAGGCACCTCGGCAAAGCGGCTCCGGTTCCGCTCCAATCCCGGATTCTCGTCCGCATGAGCAAGAATTCCCTTGTCAGGATGCCCACGGGACCGTTATCTCCCGCCGCCCCCAAACGAGCAACCAAAAGCGGAGGTAGCTCAGTTGGTAGAGCAGTTGGCTTTTAACCAATTGGTCCTGGGTTCGAGTCCCAGTCTCCGTACTTTCAGCTTCCGGCTGTGAATTCCAGCGGTTTCCGCTAATCCCCGTTTTGTCCGGGACGGATCCAAGGCCACTCCTTCCGATCTTGCGGTTCTTATGGCACCGTGCCGACTTCGCACAGGCTGAAGATGCTGACGTCGACTCGTGGAACGGTGCAGGCGTGATCTGGAGGGGCGGGCACTAGCGGAAGGTGGTTCCAGGCAAGTGGTGCGGTCGAGAATCGCTCGACTTCAGCATCATGGAACCGGTAGGGCTCGTGGTGGACCCTCCTGCGGCAGAGGCGATTTTTCTTTTTCTCATGTGAGTAGAGGACGTAACGCTCAAGCAGGAAGAACTCCAGGGAGCCTGGCTCTGCGATGCGGTCCGGGCCAATGCCGCGATAACGGTAGTCGGCTGATTCTGTTTCTCCGTTTCGCAGAGCCCTGTAATCGATCCACTCTCCAGCCTGTGTGCTCATTTTCGCTTGGCGGTAAGGCAGGTGAAAAAGTGAGCGGCCGAGAGCGCAGGCCATCCTGCGGTTGGCATCCAGCGAGAAAAACCAGACCCCCGGAATCCCGGATTCATCATAGACGTAGGTCCGCACATTAAGTTCCAGGAAGTTGGAAATTCCAGGCACGGCAGGGAGTCGACGGGGACGGATATCCCGCATGAAGAAAGGAACGATGCCGAACCAAGCCTGGCCCTCAAAGTTGTCGAGACGCAGGCCCTGGGGAAGGTGACTCTCCAAGTTCCCTGCCGGGACGGCCCAGTGCAGGAAGAGCAGATTCTGCCAGGACTGGAACATGGCCGGCTTGCCGGCGGGGCACTGGCAGGCCGCTCGCCGTGCGGCATCATCTGGAAATGAAAACCCTTTTCGAATCGAACTCATTGGTGAGCAAACCTTGAGGGCCTGAGTTGGCTCGGGGGAAATTTGTCTGCAAGAGTGGAGTGGCTTGTCCGAGAGTCAAGTGCACGGCGTCCACCAACCCGGCGGCCGCTTCGAGGTGGCGGGCATAGGACTGCCCCACCGTCTCGGAGGGGTGGATCAGGGCGTAAGCAGCGTCCAGGAGGATGGACCTGCGTCAGGATTCAATGTTCAATATGCAGTTTGCACGGTGGCTGGTCACGGGGAAGCGTTGTGAAGGAGGAGAGTAGTC
>Ga0310120_10000223_pt1 | contig 47245 bp, 37 predicted proteins | sample CB27_AW_983_MG_FD_203506 | JGI IMG/M metagenome (GOLD analysis project Ga0310120, IMG submission 203506) | Marine microbial communities from Western Arctic Ocean, Canada - CB27_AW_983 | ecosystem: Environmental > Aquatic > Marine > Oceanic | place: Canada: Western Arctic Ocean | collected...
GCCATATTACAGTTTTTACTAAAGTTCTTTTTATAACTTTTTTCATAATCTAAATATAAGAATTGCTGAATTAAAAGAAGAAGATATGCCTATGGTTTAACTAATTTCTCTTTTTCTTCATCACTTGCTTTGTCCCACTCCTCTTTTTCTTCTTAGTTTATTATAATCTATAAGGTAGTTTACCCTTAAAGAAAATTGATGTTCAACAGGTATTTCAAATAATTCTTTTAAACTTTCGTAGTAGTTTATGCCTGATTTATTATCTCTATTAAAAATTTGATTTTTATATTGAACTGTTAAAGTACTTCCTGGTGAGAACCACCATTCATAATTTAATTCTAAATTCCAGAGATTAAAATTGGTATTGGGATCATAGTCAAGTAAATCATAATCAATAATTGATCTTTTACCATTCTCAAGTAAGTTATATAGAATTTCATCAAATTTAGCTGAACTCCAAAAATTTCGAAATTTTAGAGATAAAAATTTTGAGGGATTTATGTTGTACTCAAAATCTATATTGTTTTCTATTGATTTAATTTTTCTTTTTCCAAAATAAATATTATTATTTTTCTTTTTTAAGAATCCAACATCATCAGAAACATTCTCATTCTGAGTAGAAATATTTAATGTGATTTGGTTAGAGATTCTATATTTTGCTGAAAGCATTATAGAATTTGAATGTTTATTCTCATCAAATTGTTTATTGTTAAACTCATTATTTTCATATTCAAATCCGTATGAAAAAATGTTATTTGTATTTGTTTTTAAGCCAAATTTTATTCCAAAATTTTCTGGATCTATAACATATCTATCCCTAACTCTTGGCTCAAAAAAATCTTTTTCACTTCCTGCATATTCAAAATCAAGCTCTAACTCAATTAAATTCTGAAGGGTAAAATTATTTCCAAATCTAAATCCGCCGCCAGTTCTATAAAATTCATTAAATCTATATCTCTCATTTATAGATAAGTAGCTATTGTATGATCTAAAAAAACGATTCTCTTTCAATATTTGATAATTTAACGTAACATTAAATCTTTGTAAATTATTAAACCTTGATAACCCTAATTCATTTTGATTATAATATCTATCCATACCCCCCCACATTAGAGTGTATTTGAATTTTCCTTTCAGCTCTCTGAAACTTAAAGTAGCTCTAAATCCTTTCTTTTCTGATAGTCTAGGAGCATAACTTTGAAAAAAATTTGAATTAAAGTTATATTTTCTCCTTTTATCATAAATATCAAATACTATTGCAGAGCTATTTGCATTAGGACCTGAAGATCTGTTAACATTAGTGTTTAAAAAACTTATAGAAGAAAAGTCGTTCAAAAATTGTTGACTTAAAGAAATTACATTATAGTTTGTTAATGGGCTGATTTCAACTTTTCTAGTAGAATTATCATTAGTGTTTTTAATGTAAGCAAAAGCTTTAGCAGTTACAGCATTTAAAAAGCCAATACTTAACTTACCATCTGTCGTTCCAGTTACTTTCAATGAGTTAATTAAGTCCGGTTTTTCATCATAACTTAAAATTTCTTCATCATCATTCAGATAATCATTTTCATTAAAATTAATTTCTTGACCAATCCTTCTACTGTAAAAAAAAGGTCCGCCAGATCTTGGTCCTCTTCCATCAGCTTTTTTAAATAAATCTGCTCCTTCTGTAAAAAAAGCTCTTTTTTCAGAAAATTGTTGCTCAAATGGGGATAAATTCAATTCTCTATCATCAAACGAAACTTGTCCAAAATCAGGAATTAAAGTGAAGTCTAATGTAAAGCTATTAGATAGCCCATATTTTAAGTCTAAGCCAGCTGAATATGATGAGCTTGGCTTTAAACTTTTTTGAATGTTTACTGCAGATTGTAAATAAGGATAAAAGAATAATCTTAACGGTGGATCAATATTTTGAATATTTTTGACCAGCCCCATTGACTCTTCGTATGATTCATTTTTTAAATCTACAGGATTCCACATATACTCTTCCTTTAATTCGCCTGAAAGATCTCTTCCGAAATTAATTCCCCAATCCTGTATTTGTTTTTTTGGAAAACGTATAGCACTGTATGGAATTATCATTTCTGCAGTCCAACCATCATCATTTATGTGATATTTACTATCAAAGACAGTGTCATAATTTGTGCTGTTGTTATCCCATCCCCCGTCAGCGTATAGGTCGGATAATGCTCCAGAAGTTGTCACCAAAAACGTGAAGTGACTTTGTTTATCATCGTTAGTATCTAGAGAAACCCAAAATCCTTCAGCATCAAATCCAGTAATTACATCTCTTTTGCTAAATTGCTTCCTAATTTCTTTTGGATTTGGATGTTTAAAATCCGCAGCCAAATAAACAGCTTTATCATCATATCCAAAGTATACAAACGATTCATAACCTTTAGGTATCTTCTTTCCAAATCTAGTAGTAGGCTTGAATATTTCAAAATTACTGGCAGGTTTAATTTTCTGCCATTCTTTTTCGTTTAATTTTCCATCAATTAGGGGAGGTGTACTAAATCTATATGCTTCAATTTTTTTTCTCTCTTGAGAATAAGAATGAAATAAAATTAGAGTAATAAAGATGGTTACAACTTTTTTCATTAGATCTTAAGAAGGAGTTTTCTCACAACCTAAATATAAGAATTATCTAAACCTTATTAATCTACTCCCTTTATAGAGGACTATGTTGTTGTATAGTACAGGTTTTTGGTAGCTGGTTATTATAGCAGTTCTTAGATTTGAATAAGCTCCTTATTATAACTGTTTTTTTGCGGTAGATTCTATTTTATCTTCTTCAGCTTTTTGATTCTTTTGTATTCTTTCTTCTAGCTCTTTAACAGTAATACCAAGTTTTTTTGCTAATTCTTCTTTGTGATCCATAATTAAAAGTTTTAAAGTCAATATCCAATAAGTTAAGAAATTAATTTTTAGCAGATTTTAACATTATATCTTTAAACAATAAGTTTGTTAGAACACATATGTTCTTATTTCCCAATACAGTAGTTAACATAATCGTTGTTTACAGATAAGTAACCTTGTTTATATTCTTACTGCGTGACATTCTCGTGACATTCTTATGTCAAAAGATAGTATAATGAATGAGTAAGTATACATATACAATTACTCAAAAGTGTCATACAAATTTCATTTAAAATAACGATTAGAAGTTGCTGAATTAAAAGATATGCCTATGGTTTAGTCCTTGTAAAGTAATTTCTTTTACGTCTTCTTGAGTATCCCTTAAAAGAAAATATATTGGCAATGCCATTAAGAAAGAAACTGAAAAATGATTTTTGTGTCTTTTTCATTACCTACAATTTACAATAATTTTAAAAAAAGAAGATATGCCTATGGTTTAGGATTATTATAAGTTAATCTATTAAAAGTTCTGATATTAGGGTTATTTTTAAGGAAATTTAGTTATTATGAATTGGAAATGTAAGCACACCTGGAAAAGAGCAAGAATAAATACTTTATGGTGTTTATTGGGTTGTTCTATTGGAGACTTTGGAACAATATTCTATTTCCAAAATGTAGAACACGATTGGAGTACATTTGAAATAATGAGTTTAGCATTGGTAAACGGGCTGTTAACCTCTATTATTTTAGAAACAATAATTCTTCTAAAACAAATGGGTTTTAAAATTGCGCTAAAAACTGCCTTAGGTATGAGTTTTATATCAATGGTAGGTATGGAATTGTCTATGAATATTACTGATGCAATATTAACTGGTGGTGCAATATTAACTTGGTGGGCAATACCAATAATGTTGTTTGTGGGATTTATAACACCGCTGCCTTATAACTATTGGAGATTAAAAAAGTATAATGTAAGTTGCCACTGAATTAAAAGAAGAAGATATGTCTATGGTTTAGCGAATTTTTAGGATACGTTATAATTTATTATGAGTTCCATCACAATAAGGAGGATTTGAAGTTTGTTTACAGCTACATAGATATATTTTTTTATCCTCATTGTTAGTAAATATTTTGGGAGTAAATGCAAACCCTTTATGTGCCCCGTTGCAAAAAGGTTGGTTTTCTGACAACCCACAAGAGCACCAAGCATATTTTTTATCTTTTATTGCGTCTATTGCTATAGGCGCTTTGCTAAATATCTTAGGCAATTTCATATTAATTTGGGTGTTTTTTCATAATATTTAGATTTAAGTAATAAATATAACAATTATCTAAACCTTATTCTCCCTTTATAGAGGACTATGTTGTTGTATAGTACTGGTCTTTTGTAGCTGGTTATTATAGCTTGTCTTGGATTGTGTGTTTTTAAAATCATATATTTATTTTATGAATAAAACACAAAAATTAATTATCGCTGTTATTGCAGGTTTTCTTGCTGTAATTATTCCTTATTACCTTTTCTTTAATTAGAATTATGAAAAAAATACTAGAATGGCATATAAGCTTTACTGAAAAAAAAAGAATTGCATATGGGTTATCTTACTATCAAGCATACTGGTTTTCTTGGTTTAAAGGAATTGTTTATGGCATCCTTTTAATGTGGGTTTTATACCTTTAAGCAAGTTCTTTGTTGTATGTCTAAAAAAGAAAAAACCTCCGGTTTCTCGAAGGTTTAGAATGTGTAGTGTAGCGACTCTGTTGCTCCCCCTCAAGGACTCGAACCTTGGACCCTCTGATTAACAGTCAGATGCTCTAACCAACTGAGCTAAGGAGGAATTTGCTTTGAAGCGAGGGCAAATATAAATTATATTTCATTGTAGTCAAATTAATTAATTAAAAAGATATCTATAAAGATCATTCCCATTTGCAAAAAGGACTAATGCCATTAATAACATGAAGCCTGTAATCTGAGCATACTCCATAAACTTATCATTTGGCTTTCTCCCTGAAACAACTTCATAAAATAAAAACATAACATGGCCTCCATCGAGTGCAGGAATAGGGAGCATATTCATAAAGGCTAATATTATAGATAGAAAAGCGGTGTTTCTCCAAAAAATTTCCCAATCCCATGTTGCTGGAAAAAGTCCTCCAATTGCTCCAAATCCTCCAAGCTGTGAAACTCCTTCTTTAGTAAAAATTAGTTTCATTTGTGATACGTAACTAGTAAGAGTGTAAATTCCAAAATCATAACCTTGGGAAATACTTTCTAAAAAGTTAAATTCTAATTTTTTTGGCTGAATATTCAAGTTTTTAAAAGATATTCCTATTGAATTGTCTTGTCTTAAACCTGAGTTTAATACAATATCATAACCATTCCTAATTACTCCAATTGAAATTGAATCAACGTCATTAGATTCAATAAATTCCTTAAAAGCTATTGGAGTTATAACTTTTTGATTGTTTATACTTTTTATCTCATCTCCCTTTAATAAACCCGAAAGTTCAGCTGGGGAATTTGGATCAACAGAATCAATTACAGCTAACCATAAAGGGATAAAGGGAAATGCATTTGATTTAAGTTCCTTTATAATTTCAACACCTGCATCTTCTGGAAAATTAATAATGTCTCTTTTCCCATTAGAACGAATAACAGTAAATGTTTCCGGTCCATTTAATAATAATGCATTAAGCTTATTTAAATCTTCTATTTTTTCTCCATCTAATTCTATAACATTATCGCCATCTTGAAATCCAATTGATTCCATGTATTCAGAAACTTCCCAACCATACGGAATTGATTCTGAAGGGAGAATTGTTTTTCCCCAAACAAACATAATCATCATATAAATTCCGAAACCCAATATAATATTTACAGTAACTCCGCCTAACATAATAATTAGTCTTTGCCATGCAGGTTTAGATCTAAATTCCCAAGGCTCTGGCTCTTTACTCAAGTGTTCTGTGTCCATACTTTCATCTATCATTCCGGCAATTTTCACATATCCTCCAAGAGGAAGAGCGCCAATCCCGTATTCTGTTTCACCAATTTTTTTCTTATATAATGAAAAAGGCCAATCAAAAAATAAGTAGAATTTTTCCACTTTTGTTTTAAATAATTTAGCTGGAATAAAGTGCCCTAATTCATGCAGAACAACTAGAATAGCTAAACTTAAGATTAACTGAAAAGCTTTTATGAAAAAAATACTCATATATAAATTATTTAGGAATCCAAAAATACGTTTTTTATGTTATAATAAAAGTTTTTTAACCTCTCTTCCTAAATGAATTAAAACGATTTCCATCCTTGAGAAATAATTGGAACTTTTTCTTCTGATTTAGTAACTAAATTTATTCCATTTTTAGAATCGGTTATATAACCAATAACTGTTAGATCATTGCTTTTTTTTATTTTCTCGTAATCTTTTTGGTTTATAGTAAATAATAGCTCGTAATCCTCCCCACCACTTAATGCAATTGTAGTTGGATGTAATTTAAATTCATCACATGCAGATTTTAACTCTTCACTTAACGGTATTTTTTCTTCATATATATCACATCCAATATCTGAATTTTTGCATATATGCATAATTTCTGAAGAAAGTCCATCGCTTATATCAATCATTGAGGTTGGTATAACCTTATTCTTATCAAAAAAATCAATAATATCTTTTCGTGCCTCTGGCTTTAATTGTCTTTTTAATAAATATGTGTAATCCGATAAATCAGGTTGATTAGCTGGATTTACTTTGAACACTTCATTTTCTCTTTCTAAAACCTGCAACCCCATATAGGCACTTCCAATATCTCCTGAAACAACTATTAAATCATTAATTTTTGCTCCATTTCTTTTGACTATAGCTTTTGACTTTGCTTTTCCAATTGCAGTAATACTAATAATTAACCCCTTTGTTGAGCTTGTTGTATCTCCTCCCACTAAATCAACTTTATAAAATTTACATGCTGTTTTAATCCCTAAGTAAAGTTCTTCTAAAGATTCTAGATTAAACCTGTTAGAGACTGCTATACTAACCGTAATTTGAGTACAGATCCCATTCATAGAATATATATCTGAAAGATTTGAGACAACAGCCTTATATCCTAAATGTTTTAAAGGCATATAGGCTAAATCAAAGTGCACTCCTTCAACCATCATATCTGTTGAAACCAAGACTTGATTATCATTAAAATCAATAACTGCTGCATCATCACCAACTCCAAGTACTGTAGATTCATTAGAGTTTATAAAGTCTTTAGTTAATTGATTGATTACTTCAAATTCTCCTAAATCAGTTAATTTTGTTGAACTTTTTATTTTACTATCTTTTTTCAAGTTTTAATTTTTTTCAAATATATATTAAATGGCATTATTATTGAATTATTATATGAAGTGATTAATAATAAAAACTTGGTGTAATAAAATATCAAAGAGTTATATTTGCAAAATATATATATATATTTTAATATAAATGATCAAAGTTTCAGAACAAGCAAAATCAGAAGTAACCAAATTAATGGAAGCTGATGGCTATAACATCTCAATAGATTATGTTAGGGTAGGCGTTAAAAGTGGAGGGTGTTCAGGCTTATCATATGATCTAAATTTTGATAACTCTATTAATAATGAAGACAAAGTTTATGAAGATAATGGGGTTAAAATCATCATTGATAATAAAAGTTTTTTGTACTTAATTGGTACTACTTTAGAATTTTCAGGAGGATTAAATGGCAAGGGGTTTGTTTTTAATAATCCTAATGCCAATAGGACTTGTGGTTGTGGAGAAAGTTTCTCATTATAAAAACATAATATGGCATATACGGAAGAAGAGCTAAAAAAAGAGTTAGAAACTAAAGAATATGAATACGGATTTGTTACTGATATAGAATCTGACACTTTTCCCATTGGATTGAATGAAGGAATTGTTGAAGCGATCTCAAAAAAGAAAGAGGAGCCTCAATGGATGACTGATTGGCGATTAAAAGCATTTAAAGCTTGGAAGGAAATGAAAGAGCCTAAATGGGCAAATGTTAAATATTCTAAGCCAGATTTTCAAAAAATATCCTATTATTCTGCTCCAAAAGGGAAAGACAAATACAATAGTTTAGATGAAGTTGATCCTGAGCTTTTGAAAACATTTGAAAAACTAGGAATCTCAATAAATGAACAAAAAAAACTAGCAGGTGTAGCGGTAGATATTGTTATGGATTCTGTTTCAGTTGCAACCACTTTTAAAGAAACTCTTTCAAAAAAAGGAATTCTCTTTTGCTCTATTTCAGAAGCTATTAAAGACCATCCTGATCTTGTTAAAAAGTATATCGGGAGTGTAGTCCCACAAAAAGACAATTTTTATGCCGCTTTAAATTCTGCTGTTTTTTCAGATGGATCATTTTGTTATATTCCTAAAGGCGTTAGATGTCCAATGGAGCTTTCAACTTACTTTAGAATTAATCAAGCTGGAACAGGTCAATTTGAAAGAACTCTAGTAATCGCCGATAAAGACAGTTATGTTAGTTATTTGGAAGGCTGTACCGCCCCTTCAAGAGACGAAAATCAATTACATGCTGCAGTTGTAGAGCTTGTAGCTTTAGATGGAGCTGAAATAAAATATTCTACTGTTCAAAATTGGTTTCCTGGAAATAAAAATGGAAAAGGTGGAGTTTTTAATTTTGTTACTAAAAGAGGAATTTGTCATACAAATTCTAAAATATCTTGGACCCAGGTCGAGACTGGTTCGGCAGTAACTTGGAAATACCCATCGTGTATTTTGAAAGGAGATAATAGTATTGGTGAATTTTATTCAATTGCCGTTACTAACAATTATCAACAAGCTGATACAGGAACAAAAATGATTCATTTAGGGAAAAATACTAAAAGTACTATCATTTCTAAAGGAATTTCTGCAGGAAAATCTCAAAACAGCTATAGAGGATTGGTTCAAATCAACTCAAGGGCTGAAAATGCCAGAAACTTTTCACAATGTGATTCCTTATTAATGGGAAATAAATGTGGGGCTCATACTTTCCCCTACATTGAAGCAAAAAACAAAACTGCTATTGTGGAACACGAAGCCTCAACTAGTAAAATAGGGGAAGATCAAATATTTTACTGTAACCAACGAGGAATTGACACTGAAAAAGCTATAGCACTAATCGTTAATGGATTCAGTAAAGAAGTATTAAACAACCTTCCCATGGAATTTGCAGTTGAAGCTCAAAAATTATTAGAAATTTCCCTAGAGGGATCAGTCGGATAAATCAAAAAAAAATTACAAACTATGTTAACTATTGATAATTTGCATGTAAGCGTTGAAGGGAAGCCCATCTTAAATGGTATTAATCTAGATGTAAGAGCTGGGGAGATACACGCCATCATGGGTCCTAATGGATCTGGAAAAAGTACACTTTCTTTAGCAATTGCAGGAAATGAAGACTATGAAGTTACAAAGGGTGATATTATATATAAGAATGAAAATATACTTGAATTAGCTGCTGAAGAAAGGGCTCATAAAGGAATTTTCATGTCTTTTCAATACCCTATTGTAATCCCTGGCATCACTGTTACAAACTTTATAAAAACAGCTATTAACGCTAACTTAAGAGCAAGAAATGAAGATGAAATGCCCGCCAATAAAATGCTTAAAAAAATTAGAGAAAAAGCTGAACTTCTAGAAATAAATTCTCAATTTCTTTCCAGATCTTTAAACGAAGGGTTTTCAGGAGGTGAGAAAAAAAGAAATGAAATTTTTCAAATGGCAATGCTAGAGCCTAGCCTATCAATATTAGATGAAACAGATTCTGGGCTAGATATTGATGCTCTTAAAATTGTTGCCAACGGAGTTAATAAATTAAAAAATAAAGATAATGCCGTAATTCTAATTACTCACTATCAAAGACTATTAGATTATATAGTTCCTGATTATGTTCATGTGCTTCACGAAGGAAAAATAGTGAAATCTGGAGGAAAAGAACTTGCTCACGAATTAGATGAAAAAGGATACGATTGGATAAAATAAATAATAATTGAGATGCCATTAGCCGATAAATTAGTTTCATCATTCTTAGCATTTGAGCTTGATATAAATTTTCAATCTCCTGTTCATAATATTCGAACCAATGCGATTAAAAATTTTGAAAAATTAGGATTTCCAAGTAAAAAATTAGAAGACTGGAAATACACTTCTTTAAATAAGGTGCTTAAAGAAGATTATACTCTTTTTTCTAAAAAAAAGAATGTATTAGATTTTAAAAATGTTAAAGATTTTTTCTTAGATAATACTGAGAGTTATAAAATTGTTTTTGTAGACGGATTTTATGATCCATTTTTATCTCAAACTAGTCATGACGGTATAGATATTTGTATAATGTCCGCAGCTTTAACAAAATCAAAATATTCTTCAATTATTAAAAAATATTTTAATACATCAGTTGATAAAAATGAATCTTTCTCACAGTTAAACACCGCTTTTTCAAAAGAAGGCGCTTATGTTCACATTCCTAAGAATATTATTTTAGAAAAACCCATTGAAATAATTCATTTTGCAACTGGAAATGAATCGGCGCTAATGCTACAGCCTAGAAATTTAATTGTTATTGAAGAAAGTTCGCAAGCAGAAATTATAGAAACTCATCAAAGTTTAACTGAAAATCCTATTTTTACTAATTCAGTAACCGAAATTTTTGTTGCAAAAAATGCCCATCTAGATTATTATAAACTTCAAAATGATCGGCTTTCATCCTCTCTTATTGATAATACTTATATTTCTCAAAAAAGAGATAGCAATGCAAAAATACATACTTTTTCTTTTGGTGGAAAATTGACAAGAAATAATCTGAATTACTTTCAAAAAGGATCCTACATTAATTCCACAATGAAAGGTATTACTATAATAGATGATAATCAGTTAGTCGATCATCACACTTTAGTTGACCATACTCGTCCAAATTGTGAAAGTCATCAGGATTATAAAGGCATCTTTTCCGGAAATTCAACTGGAGTTTTTAATGGAAAAATTATTGTAAATAAAATAGCTCAAAAAACAAATGCTTTCCAACAAAATAATAACATATTACTAAACGATAAATCAACTATAAACTCTAAACCTCAATTGGAAATTTTTGCTGATGACGTAAAATGCTCTCATGGGTGCACAATTGGTCAGCTAGATCAAGATGCTTTATTTTATCTAAGAGCTAGAGGAATTCCAAAAAAAGAAGCGGAAGCGTTACTTACTTATGCCTTTGCAAATAACGTTTTAGAAAGCGTTAATATTCCTGGTTTAAAATCTAGAATTAAAAAAATTATTGCCAATAAGTTAAACGTAAAATTAGGATTTGATCTATAGCTATGAGGTTTGACATAAACAAAATAAGGGATGAATTTCCAATACTTAAAAGAAAAGTAAATGGTTATCCTTTTGTTTATTTAGATAATGCTGCAACTAGCCAAAAGCCAAAAGCTGTTATTGATTCTATTGTTAACTACTATAGTAATTACAACTCCAATATTCATAGAGGAATTCATACAGTAAGCCAAGAAGCTACGGATGCTTATGAAAATGCTAGACACATAATTCAAACCCATTTTAATATTAAACATTCTCATGAGATTATCTTTACTTCTGGCACAACTCATTCTATTAACTTAGTAGCTAATGGATTTGAAAATCTCTTAAATCACGAAGATGAAATTCTAATTTCAGAACTTGAGCATCATTCAAATATTGTTCCTTGGCAAATGATGTGTCAAAAAAATAAAGCTCAAATCAAAGTCATTCCAATGAATGAAAATGGGGAATTAAATCTTTCTATTTTTGAAAAATTATTATCTAAAAAAACTAAACTTGTTTTTGTAACTCATATTTCCAATGCATTAGGAACCATAAATCCTATCAAGGAAATAATTCAAAAAGCTCATGAAGTTGGTGCTGTTGTTTTAATAGACGGCGCACAAGCCTGTTCTCATTTTAAAACAGATCTACAAGAATTAAATGCAGATTTTTATACAACATCAGCCCATAAATTATGTGGTCCAACAGGAATCGGGATGCTCTATGGGAAAGAAGAATGGTTAAAAAAAATGCCTCCCTATCAAGGTGGTGGAGAAATGATTTCTAATGTGACTTTTGAAAAAACTACCTATGCCGAACTTCCTCATAAATTTGAAGCGGGCACTCCAAATATAGTTGGAGCTATAGGTTTTGGTGAAGCGATTAATTATTTAAATAAAGTTGGATTTGATAATATAAAAAATCATGAATCAAATCTTTTAAAATACGCAACAAAGAAGCTTAAAATGATTCCCAATATCAAAATTTATGGTGATTATATAAACAAAACATCTGTAATTTCATTCAATATTGGGGAAATTCACTCCTATGATATTGGAGCTATCTTAGATAAATTTGGAATAGCTGTAAGAACTGGTCAACATTGTGCTCAGCCTATTATGGATTACTTTAAAATTTCTGGTACAGTGAGAGTTTCTTTCTCATTCTATAACACAATAGAAGAGATAGATTATCTACATAAATCTTTACTAAAGGCTATCTCTATGTTGAGCTAATTTGTATCTTTGATTTACAAGTTTGCTCTATGACAATAAAAGAAATTCAAAATAAAATTGTTGAAGAATTTTCTCTTTTTGAAGATTGGAAGCAACGATACGAATATATAATTGAACTTGGAAAATCTATTGAGTTAATTAATGCTAACTATAAAACTGATTCCAACTTAATTAAAGGCTGTCAAAGTAAATTATGGCTTCATGCTGAACTATCTAGAGGAAAAATTATTTATACTGCCGACAGCGAAGGTATTATCACAAAAGGAATAGCTGCTATTTTAATTAGAGCTTTTTCAAATCAAGCCCCGTTAGATATTATAAATTCTGACGTAAAATTTATTGATGAAATAGGCCTAAAAGAACACTTATCACCTACAAGAGCAAATGGGTTAATTTCAATGATAAGACAATTAAAATATTATGCATTAGCATTTAGCAAAAAGGAATAAAAATAAACTAAAAATGGATCCAAACGAATTAGGCGAAAAAATAGTTAGAGTATTAAAAACAATATATGATCCTGAAATTCCAGTTGATATATACGAGTTGGGATTAATATATGATGTTTTTGTAAACGAAGATAACCATGTTAAAGTACTTATGACTTTAACAACACCCAATTGCCCAGTTGCAGAAACACTTCCATTAGAAGTTGAAGATAAAGTAAGGTCAATAGAAGAAGTTGTGGAAGCAAAAGTCGAACTAACATTTGATCCTCCTTGGACAAAAGATTTAATGAGTGAAGAAGCCAAACTAGAGCTAGGGTTTTTATAATGAGTAAAGAAATAATTAACAGAGTAGCTAATAGCAAGCTTGAAACAATTGATTTGGAGTCTTTTATTGTCACTAATGAGAGAATAACTTTTGATTTAAAAAATTGGCTTAAAAATGACTTAGTGTTAATTGAAAAAGATTTTAGAGAAAAAGCACAAAATCATGACTGGGAACAATACCAAAATAAAATCATTTCGATAGTTTGCTCCAATGATGCAATCATCCCTGATTGGGCTTTTATATTAGTTAGTTCATTTTTAAAAAAATATAATATTAAACATATTATCGGATCCTTAGATTTACTTGAAAATATACTAATTAATAATGCCATTAATAATTATGATTTTTCTAATTATAAAAATAAGGCAGTTATAATTAAAGGTTGTTCTGATAAATTTATACCTAAATCTTCTTATTCCGCTCTAATTGAAAAATTACAATCTATCTCAAAAAGCATCATGTTTGGAGAAGCCTGCTCAGCTGTTCCTATTTATAAAAAACCTAAAAACTAATTTTGAATTTTAAATTTTTACACATTTTTTTATTTCTGTTTATAAGCAGCTTATTATTCCCACAAACTGAGTTGGACAGCATACAAAATCCTGTGAAATGGAGAAAATCTGGGACTGCTCTATTTTTAGCTAATCAGTCAAGTTTTAGCAACTGGACATCTGGAGGGCAAAGTAGCATTTCGGGTACAATAAAAATCAATTATAATTTTAATTATTATAAAGAAGGATGGGCATGGGATACAAAAGTGATTAGTGCTTTTGGGCTTAATAAAATAGGTGGAAGTGAATTTCTGAAAAAAACTGATGATAGAATAGAAGTGTATTCGGTTCTTGGAAAAAAATTCAATAATGATCTAATTGGTAGATGGAGTTATTCTAGTTTCTTTAATTTTCAAACTCAATATGCAAAGGGATATCGATTTGGAAAGGATACTAATGGGAATTCTAATCGAACCGAAAAATCAAGATTTTTTTCCCCAGCTACTACACAACTTGGTGTTGGTTTGTATTGGAAAAAAAGTAAAGACCTTTGGGTTAACGTGGCGCCAATGACCGGTAAATTGATCTTAGTTAATAGAATTTTTACTGATAATTTAAATAATTCTGAAACTTATTTTGGTGTAAAAAAAGGAGGCAATAGCCGATTTGAATTAGGTGCTTCTGTTAGATCTTTTTATAAAGCTGAAATTTACAAAAACATTACTTTAGAAAATAGATTGAGTTTATATTCAGATTATATGGATAAGCCTAAGAATATTGATTTAGACTGTACTTTTAATATTGTTATGAAAGTAAACAAATCTGTGTCAACTAACCTTATTTTTCAATTTGTTTATGACGATAATGACATTAAAAGAGTTCAAATAAGAGAAGTTCTTGGAATTGGGTTAAATATCGATTTAAGTAATATCAGGATATAAAAAAGCATTGTAAGGAAATCTTGTTATATGTATTTTTCTAACTTCTTTATAAAAATCCGTTTTTAATTCCCTTATGTCTTTCTTATCTAAAGCCGAAATAAAAAAAGCGTTATGATTATACTTCTTGAATAAATTAGATTTAAGTCCGCTTAAGCTTTTATCTTCATACTCCAGATCATCTTTGTCTTTAAGGTTGTCGTTTACATATTTATCTGTCTTATTGAATACCATAATTATAGGCTTTTCTCCAGACCCAATTTCGTTTAGTATTATGTCAACTGAATTTATATGATCCTCATAATTTGGGTGCGAAATATCAACAACATGAATTAACAAATCTGCTTCAGTTATTTCAGTTAGAGTACTTTTAAAAGAGTCTATTAACTGTGTTGGTAATTTTCTAATAAACCCTACTGTATCAGTTAATAGAAAAGGCATGTTTTTAATTACCACTTTTCTAACTGTTGTATCTAATGTGGCAAATAATTTATCTTCGGCAAATACTTCTGCTTTAGAAACAGAATTCATTAAGGTTGATTTTCCAACATTAGTATAGCCAACCAATGCCACTCTAACTAAAGACCCTCTGTTTCCTCTTTGTGTAGACATCTGCTTGTCAATAACAATTAATTTCTTTTTCAATAAAGTAATTTTGTTTCTCACTATCCTCCTGTCAGTTTCTATTTCTGTTTCTCCTGGACCTCGCATTCCTATTCCCCCTTTTTGTCTCTCTAAGTGTGTCCACAATCCTTTTAATCTAGGTAAAATATATTGATATTGTGCAAGTTCTACTTGATTTCTAGCATAACTAGTTTGGGCTCTTTGGGCAAAGATATCCAATATCAAACCTGTTCTATCAACAATTTTACATTTGAGAAATTTTTCAATATTTAACTGTTGAGCTGGCGTTAATTCATCATCAAAAATGACAGAGTTTATTTCATTACTTTTTATAAAGGCAGCTAATTCTTCCATTTTCCCTTTACCTAAAAAAGTTTTAGAATCAGGTGAGTCCCTTTTTTGAGTAAAGCGTTTTATAACCTCTCCACCTGCTGTAAAAGTTAAAAAATTTAACTCATTTAGATATTCTTCAAGAACATATTTAGGTTGATTTAATGTAATGATTCCTACTAAGACGGTTCTTTCAAGGCTAACAACTTCTTTTTCTATCATTGTTATTCTGAAGCTTGTTTGTAATACTTTAATTCCAATTTATTTCCATCAAATTCCGCATAAGAATAATATGAGATCCAATCTCCAGTATTTATGTATGATGATTCGTTTGAAAGCTTAATATTTAAAGGCAAATGTCTATGTCCAAAAACGAAAAAATCATAATTATTTTGAGTCAATTTTTTCTTAGCATACTTAACTAACCATTCCTTGTCTTCTCCTTTATATTCAATATCATCTACTCCAGAAAGCAATTTGTTTTTCATTGAAAAGTATTGTGCCATACTTACTCCAATATCAGGATGAATCCATCTAAAAAAAAATTTAGAAATTGAATTTCTGAACATTTTTTTCATTCTCTTAAATCCTTTATCGCCAGGTCCTAATCCATCTCCATGCCCAATCATAAAGTTTTTATCATTAATTCTGAAATCTTGTGATTTATAAAAAACTTCAATGTTTAACTCATTTTCAAAATAACCATTCATCCACATATCGTGATTACCAACAAAAAAATAAATTTTAATTCCCGAATCTGATATCTCAGCTAACTTCCCCAGTACTCTTACAAATCCTTTAGGGACAACTTTTTTATATTCAAACCAAAAATCAAATAAGTCACCTAATAAAAAAATTGCTTTAGCATCATGCTTTATAGAATCGAGCCACCTTACAAACCTTTTCTCTCTATTCAAGCTGTCTGAATAATTTGGTGCTCCTAGGTGGTTATCAGATGAAAAATAAATTTTTTCACCTTCTTTCAATTCAATATTTAAAAATTTATTGATCTTTTTCATACCATTGTGCAAAAGAAGATTCTGTTTCTTGAAGTTTTAACGAGTGAAGTAATATATTACTATGAAGCCTATTTTTAATCTTATTAGCAAAATCAATAACGAGTAATTCACAAGTTGGTTGATAGTCGGCCATTATTACTTTATGACCATTGTTTTTAAGTGTAATCGCTAAATCTTTATGAGGAGTATTTTTATTAAATACAGTGGCATGATCAAAAACTTCAACCACTTCCTGGTTAACAATTTTTTTTAAATCTTTAAAATCAATCACCATTCCATACTTCACATGTTCTTTATCATCAATTGGCAAGCCAATAACAGTAACATATAGCTTATAACTATGTCCATGAATATTTCTACAAGCCCCATCATATCCATATAGAGCATGCCCTGTTTCAAAATTAAATTGTTTAGTTATCCTGATTTTATTCATTTACAAAAAATTTGTAATACAAAAATACACGTTTCATTTACAATACCTTCTCATAACAATAAAAAGGTAGTTCACTTTGTTCTCTAAAATATATATTCTCTAGCTTTTTAAAATCTAAACTTTGATAAAAAATGTTGTTTTGAGGATTTCCGCTAAAAGTATCCAATCTTATAGATTTAAATCCATTTTCTTTAGAAAAATTAAAAGCATATTTCATTAATTTTTTAGCAAAACCTTTGCGCTGATAATCAGGATGAATTGCTAATCTATGAAGGTAACCGTTTTTTGTATTTGGAGTTAACCACTTGACTTTATAATAAAACTCGTCCATATGATCTGATATTACCAAGCAGCCTATAACCTCTTTATTATTTTCAATAACATAAAGCGATTGATTTATCACGTCCTTTTTAAAGGTTTCTAGGCTCGGATAAGATTCATTCCACTGAAAAATATTTTTAGATATCATTAGCTTAGCGCAAGCTTTCGTAATATCTATAATTCTTCTTAAATCATTTGAATTAGCTTTTCTAATCATAATTATGAATGATTCTTAATCTTTAATCTAAAACTTCATAAATAACATCACCAGTACTTCCGCTTGGAGAACTGATTCCAAGTAAAGATGCTATTGTAGGCGCAATATCAATAACATCCGTTTTTCTATTAGTAGCACCTCTTTTGATTCCTTTGCCATAAAAAATAAGAGGAACATGAGTATCATGATTAAACCTTGTTCCATGAGTAGAGCCTTTTCTAGGATAAACCCAATTTGGCATTAATGTATAAACAATATCACCTGATAAATTTTTATTATACCCATTTCTTAGCAATCTTAAATAGTGATCTTCATTATAATTAAATATATTTTCTGAAGAATATACATTGTCAATTCCTGGATAATCCTGCATTTTATCAATTAGTTTCTTTTTTACAACACTTAAATCTAATTTTAACTTATTGATTAATTCGTGATTTAAAAATAATTGCTCATTTGAATATCCTTCTATTATTTTTTTTGTTCCAAACATCTTTTTTATAGAAGATTCTAAAAACTCTTTCCAGTTTTTTATATTAAAATAATTAATAGGAATTTTATTTTCTTTCAGAAATCCTGGGGCATCAGTTGCTCCATGATCTGCAGTTAAGAAAACTGTATACTCTCTTTTACCTATTTCCTTATCCAAGTACATTAATAACCTTTCTATTTCTTTATCCAGTCTAATGTAAGTGTCTTGAATTTCTTTAGAGTTTGCCCCAAATCGATGTCCAATGTAATCTGTTGAAGAAAAATCTATCATTAAAAAATCTGTGTAATTATCTACCCCCAATTGCTCTCCTTTAATAGCTTTAATTGCAAAATCAGCAACTAAGGAATTTCCAAATGGAGTAGACGCTAGTGTACTGTATGAAATTTTTCCGCTAGAATTATTAGTAGCTATATCTTTAATTTTATGAGGGAAAATAGGTCTTTCTTCTCCATTAAAAGGAGTTTCATATTCATTATCATCAGAACCACTTTCATTATAAATTGAAATGTCATAATAAGTTTCCCAATCAACAAGATAGTTGTCTATTAATCTGGAATCATTAAAATCATCAACCCACTTGGGCATTGAGTCTAAATAATATGTGCTTGTAATAAACTTTCCTTCTTCTCCCCCCTCATACCAATAGGCAGCATTAGCTGTATGGCCTGAAGATAGTATAGCTCCCCTATCTTTTATCGCTATTCCTATAGTTTTCCCTTTGAAGTTAGTCGCAATTCTATTCTCATCACTTAAAGTAGATGTTAAAAGCCATCTAGGAGATTTTTTCCCTCCATTCCCGGTAGCTCCTATAGTCTTATATCGATTGTCCTCAACGCAATAAATAGATTTTTTAAAATTTTTATCATACCAACTATTGCCAATGATTCCATGAACACTTGGATAAGTTCCTGTCGCAACAGTTGTATGTCCAGGTCCTGTAGATGTCTGAGCATATCCATAATGATTGTTTTTAGCAATAAATCCTTTATTTATAAGCTGTTTAAATCCCTTGTTTGAGTAGTGATTCCAAAACTTAGTTAAGTATTGGTACTTCATTTGGTCAACTACAATCCCTACAACCAATTTTGGGTTTTCAGCCAAAGAATCATCATTGATATTTCCTTTCTCATTAGAAACTCTTACTATATAGACGATAACCAGCAATACAAATCCTAAAATCAATATGCTTCCAAAAATCTTTTTACTCATGTTTTTAAAATTACTAATTAGAAATTAACTAAGCATTAAATTATTTAAGTACTTTAAAATATTGTAACAAATCATTGTTGTTTCCAACTAAAATTCCTTGTTCTTCTTTTAAATTAATGGAAATTACTTTTTTTGCATCGCTCGGGGCATAAAACCCTGTATCTGTTCTGGTATTACTGTAAAAAGTACCATCACCATTCCCTATTAACAATAAACCATTTCCAGCATCATTTTTTGGGGTTTCTATTTCAGATGTAAATAAATTTCCGACTATTAAAATATCATTAATTCCGTCCTTTGTATAATCATTTATTAATATATCATTAATTGAAGAAAGCTGAGCCTGATATGGTAAGTCAATGGAATTAAAATTGCCCTTATTATTTAAAAGCACAGAGCTTTTAAATGAATTAGCATGCAGTCTTAAAGAATTTTCCAAATTAACTTCTCCATAAACATTTTTAATATCTAATGAGGCAAATAAATCATATTTTTTGATTTTACTTTTTAATTCTGGCACTTGCTGAGAAGAACAAGAAAATCCTCTTAAAGGAAATTGTATGCCATAATTATAATATGCTAAAACAATATCTTTAGATCCGTTATCGTCAAAATCATCATAAAACACTTCAAAAGGCTCCTCTTTAGAAGCTTTATACTTATAATTTTCGCCTAAGTTCCCTAAAACTATATCTTCATAACCATCACCATTTAAATCAGAAGCTTCAATTGAATACCACCATCCATAAACTTCATCACAATCATTTTTTAACTTTTGCTTTTTTAACTCTCCATTTTCATTTTTAATTAATGTTAAAGGCATCCATTCTCCAACTACAAAAAGGTCCCTGTCTCCATCATTATCAAAATCAGACCATACGGCATCGGTTATTAAACCCAAATTTTTAAAACTTTCACTTTTATCAATGTATTTGACAAACTTTCCATTATCATTAACTAGAATATAGCTGGAAGCTGGCTCTGGGTAATGCCATGGGATCATTCTTGAGCCAATGAATAAATCTAAATCGCCATCATTATCAAAATCATAAGGTTTTACTACAGATCCTGATTCAAAAATATTTGGCAACAATTCCCTTTTAAAATTAAAATTTCCCTTACCATCATTTACATACAACCTATCTAGATAAGTACTAGAGTTTGGAGAAAATTCGTTCCCTCCGCTAACCACATATAAGTCCATGTCTCCATCATTATCATAATCAAAAAAAACAGCATCCACATCTTCTAGTACTCTATGAGAATCCCAGGGTTGATTATTTGAAAGAATAAAATCTCCTTGTATTGTTTGTAGAAATAATTGTGATAATTTTCCTGATGCACTTCCAATATATACATCTTCTAAATTATCATTGTTCACATCTGCAACTGCAATGGCAGGGCCAAATTGTGAAAGTTTATGTGGAAGCAAAATTTGTTTTTTATAATCATCAAATACATTTTCAATATGAATATAATTCAGTTTAGAACTATCTTCCTTAAAAAACAAATTTTTGTCTAAAGAAATATTATTATTCGTTCTAATGGCTGAAGATGAAGAAACAGTTAATTGTTGATTGTTTTTAATATTAAAAAATTTAGATTTTGAATTATCTGGCCAAGTAACAAAAAGGCTATCTGTAATAGTGTTTTTACCTAACCCGAAATGGACAATATCTTCACTAGTTGAATAAATCCCCCTTACATTGGAAGTTTCAAAAAACTGAAATTCATTATTAGAATAAATACTTACTTTAGTCCCTAATAAAGGAATATTATTTTCATTTTTTAAAACAACTCTTAGGTAATTATTATTAATAGATTCTTTTGAATTGTTCTTGTATAAGAATGCTTTTTCATTCACATTATTAACAACTATTTCCAAGTCTCCATCATTATCTAAATCAGCATATGCGGCTCCATTTGAAAAAGAAGGTTGGTCTAATCCCCACTGTTTTGTCTCATTCTTAAAATCTAAGTCACCATAATTTTTATATAAATAATTTTTAAGCTTTACACTTGGTACGATTTCTAATGCTTCTTCTAATGGCAAAATATCCCATATATCTATATCTCCTTCATTTGGATTTTGTTTAACATAATCGTCTGCAATTTTTAAAACAAATTCTCCTAATTTTTTATCAGCATCAGTATTTCTAATATCTCTTAAAAGTCCATTTGTAACATAAATATCTTTAAGTCCGTCATTATCAAAGTCTGCAATTAAATTTGCCCAACTCCAATCCGTGGAAGAAGTATTGGTAAATTGTGCAACATCACTAAAAGTATTATCTCCATTATTAATTTGTAGCGTGTTAAACATATACTGAAAGTGCCCTCCATCTTTAACTACTTTCCAAAAAGTTGATGGATTCATCCCGCTCATATTGGATTTTGATCGAAAATTATCCTCAGCTGTCATGTCTACCACCATCACATCCAACAGACCATCGTTATTGATGTCCGATGCGTCTACTCCCATGCTATAAAAAGAAGTGTGTTTTAAAGACTTTTCTGTGTTATAGGTAAATGTTCCATCTCCGTTGTTATAATAAAAGAAATCAGGAGCATCAAAATCATTGGCAACATACAAATCAGTAAAGCCATCCTTATTAAAATCGGAAGCTACTACCGCATTTGGAAATCCAGTTCTATATAGTCCAGCTTTTTTTGTCACATCTACAAAATGATTTTCTCCAGTATTTTCAAATAGTTGAAGAGAATATTCCGGCAAAGTTAAATCAGCACCGAAAAACTTTGAATAACTTCCTGGATTAGGAGGCTGGTTTAATAGATATAAATCTAATAGTCCATCATTATTATAATCAAAGAAAACTGAATGTCGAGTTCGAGCTGAAATATCTACTCCCCATTCTTTTGCAGATTCTTTAAAAATAAAATTTCCATTATTAATATAAAGCTTGTTTCTTCTTAATTCTGGTTCGTCATCATAAAGCTCTTTACTAATATAAATATCTACAAGTCCGTCATTATTAACATCAGCAATGGAAACGCCTGAGGACCACGAGCCATCATCAAATATTCCCGAATCTTCTGTTAAATCTAAAAATTTTAAGTTTCCTTTATTTTGATATATTTTATCTCCTACTAAATTCCCTGCTAAATAAACATCTTGGAATCCATCATTGTCAAAATCTGCTATTCCAACTCCAGCTCCTCCATAATAATTCGCGTATAAAAGAATATTATGATCCTTCTGATCTTGAATTTGATTATTAAAGTGTATTCCTGTATAATCCGAACTCATTAACTCAAAAACTTTGTCTTGAGCCATCGTTATGTTAAAAAAAACTATAAGTACAACAGTAAGCTTTCCTTTCATAAATAATATAAAAAAAGGGGGAATTAAATTCCCCCTTAAATATATAAAAACAAAAACTATTTTCTTATTTATCCCACCAAACTCTCGTGGTAAATTCATTAGGTCCTTGTCTAGCAATTGCTTCAGCAAAATTTTCAGCATTTGTAGACTCTTCACCTGGTGGATAAATTAATCGTCTTGGAATAGTTCCTCCTGTAACATTTCCTGGGTCATTAGTAGGAGTTAATACTGGGAATCCAGTTCTTCTCCAATTAGAAAATGCCTCGTACTCATTAAATAAAGTAGAAGCCCAGTATTGCTCACCGATCATTTGAAGACCTTTAGCCGCATCATAAGGCTTAGCCGCTAAATAAGTAGCCACCTGAGCATCTGAAATAGCTGCTGCATTTGTATAAAGACCACTTAACATTTGCATTGCAGCTTTCACTCCAGCATCATAATGTGTACTAGCCGATCCACTTGTCCAACCTCTTTGTACAGCTTCAGCTTTCATGAATTCTACTTCAGCATACGTTTGAAGAACCATAGGAGCATCTGTTCCTGTAATCACAGCTCTATTTGGCTCAGCGTAGATAGAAGTGTCTGAAACAGTTGCTCCAGTACTTCCATTTGGCATACCTATTAGATCAGCAATCGCTGTACTTTTATCCGATCTTCTAGCTGCTAATATTGGCAATCTAGGGTCGTCTAGCATAAAGTCCACAAAAGTCTTACTCATTCTTCCGTTACCATCCGCTTGAAAAACTTCACCATGTCCGTTTTTATTGATTCCTCCCGGGCCATCAGTATGTTTAATCATGGCAATATGAGCATTGGAAGTCATCGTTCCAGCTCCAATAGCTTTTACAGCCCAAGCTTTCGATGTAGCTTCATCAACTTTAGATAATCTCATTGCCAGTCTAAGCATCATAGAATTACCCCAAGCTTTCCACTTTGCAGTGTCGCCTTGGAAAATTAAATCTGAAACTCCCATTGTAGTAGAAGAACCTATTTGAGCAACAGCTTCTTCTAATTCTTTAAGAAAATCTGCATAGATGTCCTTTTGAGCATCATACTTAGGTTTTAAAATTCCATTGATGTATCCTTGACCTGCTTCACTATAAGGAATATCCCCATGAAGGTCACTTAATCTAGAGTAAATAAATACTCTTAAGATTCGTGTCATCCCCATTTCAGATCCACTATTACCTTCAGCAGTTAATTGAGCTTTAATGTCCTCAATTTCCTTAACAGCAGATGGGTAATAACGATCCCATAAAGAAGTAGCGTATCCAGTATTTCTAAAATATCTATCTCCTGACCAGTAACCGGCAGTTGATGATAAATGTTGAATCATTACTGATTGGTAAATCAAACTGGCTCTCCAGTTTTCGTATCTACCACCAGATGTTCGCAACACTACGGAAGCAAACTTGTTTGAAACATCAAGTTGTGATGCTTTTGCAGGGTTTACGTTCATTTCCTCAAATCCTTTATCAAACTCACATGAGGAAAAAACTAAACTTAAAGCAAAAATTGTTAATACTATTTTTTTCATAATTATATAAGTTTAAAATTTAAGGTTAAGATTAAGTCCTATTGTTCTTGGAACAGGAAGACCAAACCATTCTAAACCAGCAGAGTTGCCATTATTATAAGCAGACTCAGGGTCTATGTTATCAGTACTATTACTTAAGAAAAATAAATTTCTTCCAATAAGAGAAATAGTAGCTTTATTAATAAATGTCCCTTCCAATTTATCTGATGGCACACTATATCCAATACTTAGCTGACGAAGTCTCATATAGTCAGAATCTTGTATAGCTTCTTCAGCAATACTATAAGTTCTTCTATAATAGTCTTCTTGTTGAGCTGTAGGAATAGAAGTAGTAATTGTACTTCCATCTCCCATTACACCTTTAGGAATAAAACCTGCTTCACGACCTCCAGCCGGAACGGTTTTCTTATGATGTCCATTTCTAATTAAGAAAGCATTTGTTCCTGAATAAATTTGACCTCCTGTTTTCCCTTCAAATAAAACAGAAGCATTGAAATCTTTATATCTAACAGAAGACCCTATACCCACTTGAGTTGGAGCAACACCAAATCCTAAGATTTTTCTAGCTCCAATTTTAGGAATTGGAATACCATTTACCATTTCGTGAACTATCGCTCCTGAAGCACTTCTTACATATGAAGAACCGTATAAAGCACCATACTTTTCGCCAACAATGTGAGTTACTCTTAGGTTTCTAGAACGAGGTTCATCCATTGAAATATTTCCTCCAGTATCGTTAGTCGCAACTACTTTACTAGTATTATTAGTATAGTTAAGAGAAGCGTTCCAAGCAAAGTCATCCGTTTGCATAAGAGTTCCTTTTATAAGTAACTCGATTCCTTTATTAGATATATTACCAAGATTTGCAAGCGCACTTCCATAACCTGAAGTTGCAGAAGCACTCACCCCAACAATATCTCCTAAAGTTTCGTTGTCATAGTATGTAGCATCTATAGAAAATTTATTATCAAACATTCTTAAATCCACACCAAATTCCGTTTCATTCTTTTCAAAAGGAGTAATCTCAGAGTTAGGAATCGTTCCACCACTGATGCTTCCTAGTGAAGCTCCTAAGTGACCTTGTCCATAAATTCCATAAGCTAAACTAAGTGCGTATGGGCTATCAGCACCACCTGCTACCTGAGAGAAACCACCTCTTAACTTTAAGAAAGAAACAGTATCTCCAAGATCTAAAGCATCTGAAAGAACAAGTGAAACACTCGCAGAAGTATATAAATCATTGTTTGGAGCTTTTTTATCCTTTAAAGATAAAGTAGAGTACCAGTCATTTCTAGCAGTTAATGTTAAATAAGCATAACCCCCAAACCCAAGTTCAGCAGAACCATAAACCGAGTTGATTTGCTTCTTCCAATAGCTGTAACCACCACCTTGATTTTTAGTGTTTCCAACATCGAGTAAAAACGGTACAATAAAATGTGATCCAGATTTTGATACTGCATCATATTCTTGAACATTAGATCCCATTCCAACAAAAGTCGTTAATGATAGACCACCAGGGATTTCTAGATTATCTGTTCCTAAAAACACATCAACATCGTATTGTTGAAACGTCCTTTTAGTTTCATTGATAGATCCATTTGGTTGATAAGCTGTTCCCCAAGGAGTAGAATTTGTTCTATGGTGATCATAACGATCCCCTCCAATTCGTCCTCTTAAGTATAAAAAGTCAGTTACATCCCATCTGGCATTTAATGCTCCAATGAATCTTTCTTTTTCAGAAGTGTTAATGTAGTTATAAGCAGCAAACCAAGGATTTTGAGAGTAAGAATTATCACTAATTCTAAATTCTGTAAAATCAGCGTTTCTACCAAGACCCCCTTCTCCAAGCATATCATTTACATCAACTGTAGGAGCAAATAAATTAACAGCAAAATTTCCATTACCAGGTGAATCTGACAGTTGTGGATTACCTTCCTGATCTTCAAGAATATATTTCATATTCACATCAACAGTTATTTTATCTCCTAATTTTTGTGAACTATTCAATCCAAAAGAATTTCTCTTTAAAGTCGAATTTGGAACAATATCTAAATTGTCCATATTAGTCATAGAAAAACGAGTGTTTGAGTTTTCATTTGAAGTGGATATCGCAATTGTGTTGGTATACGTTTCACCTGTTTGGTAAAACTTGCCTAAATTACTTCCCTTATTTGTATAAGGTCTAGGAACACCATCCCACTGTGCTACAAGTGAACCATCCATTTTCGGTCCCCATGCTTGATAAGTATCAATTGCATCTACAACTTTAGAATTGTCTCTACCTTGACCATAAATCTCTTGAGTATCTCTAAGGCTGAAGTTAAGCATATCAAACTGACTAGAGCTATTAAACTCTACACCAATTCCTTCTTGCCCAGCTCCATTTTTAGTGTTGATAATAATAACACCATTAGAAGCTCTAGACCCATAAAGTGCAGCAGCAGCTCCACCTTTCAGTACGCTCACTGACTCAATCTCGTCAGGGTTAATACTTGAAATACCGTCACCATAATCAGCACCACCCCATACACCAGCAGAACCTAAATTACTATTATTAATAGTAATCCCGTCTACAACATATAGAGGTTGGTTGTTTCCAGTTAATGAACTCGTACCACGAATCACAACTCGACTTGATCCCTTAGCACCCATTGCAGATCCAGTTATCATAACTCCGGCAACTTTACCTTGTAAGGCATTAATAGCATTAGTCGATTTGTTAGCGCTAAGTTCATCTCCGTCAACTTGTGTGATAGAGTAACCTACCGCCTTAATGTTTCTTTTAACGCCAAGTGCAGTTACAACTACTTCTTCCAAAGCATTGTCTGGTTCAAGTGACATGTTTACCGTTGCCGAGGAACCAACTACTACTGATGAAGAAGTATACCCAACAAAACTAAAAACAAGGGTGTCCCCGCTTGAAGCATTGATTGAATAATTACCATCAAAATCAGTTGAAACCCCATTTTGAGTTCCTTGAACTAAAACAGTAGCACCAGGTAATGGCACACCATTTTCGTCTGTTACTGTCCCGCTAATTGATTGTGCGTGCACCTGGAAACCGAAGGCAAACATCAATAAAAAAGAAGACAGAATTCTTAAAAATTTTGTTTTCATAGATTGTTTTTTTTGTTTAAATCTTTACTAATTTAATAAATTCCTTAACACTTCTTTAACATAATCATTATTTTATGTCAATATTTCGACAAATCTATCATTTTATTCGACAAATCAATACTGTTTTATTTTATAAAATAAGGCTCCTTACCTCATAAACATTTGTATTTGAACATTTTAATTCTAAATAAACGAGCATTCGATGCATTTAGTAAGAATTCTAATTAATAATAGTTAACGACTCTAAATAGTTATAAAAACATAATCTCGTCAACAAATAGCCAGGCATATTCTCCTTCTGCAGGATGGCCTTTAGGCAACTGCTTATTGCTCTTTACCACAAGTTTAAGTTTACTTGATTTGTTTGTTATTGGAACTTTATAAAATTTAGTTAAGTTAGGTGCGCCCAAATTTGATGCAGTAAAGTTTTTAGAGTAAATTAATTTCTCTTTTTTTTGACTTATGTCGTAAAGCTCTACGCTTTTAGGAAACATAATATAAGCTCCAAGGGATTCCAATGCATGAATACCAATAGTAGAGTATGATTTGTCTTTTAGATCAATCTCAAGAACTAAATCCCCAGAATTTCTTTCATTGACCCCTTTAGCATAGTCCTTGGTTCTAATAAACCCGTTCCAATGACCGTCTCTAAAATTAACATCTCCCACAATACCATCGAATAATTTTTTAGGATTTCTGTATCTGTTATCTGGGTTCGTTTTCAAAACATAATCTTTTAAAATTCCTTCAACTTTCATAAAATCTATAGATCCAATCTTGCTGTCCAACCAACCTTCTTTAAATGCTTTAGACTTTAAGGTTAAAGAACTAGAAATTGAAAATGGTTTAGTATAAACAGCAGATAAAGAGTCAGGATCTTCTCCGTTTAAAGTATATCTTATTGTTGGGTTTCCTAAAGGTTTGTAGAATTCAATTTGTAAGGAGTCCGAGAACATAGTTTGTCCTGAAATTGGTTTTGGTTCAGACAAAGGAACCCCCTTTGCAAAATCACTAACACCAAAATTAAATTTAGCAGTATATGAATTTATAAGTTCTTTTTGCTTTTCATTGCTAATATTGGTATTCCATAAATAAATATTTTTAATGTTACCATCTTGAAGTAACGAAACCACACCTTTACTTGTTACATTGTTTTCATTTAAATTTAAACTCTCTACTGAAGCACTGATAGAAGACAGGGCTTTATCTGTAATTTTTGTGTTATTAATCTTTAAGTATTTTAAGTTTTTAAGTGACTTGATTTTATAAATTAATTTATCGTTTAAATTTGTATTACTTAAATCTAACTTGATTAATTGCTCTTTTATTTTCAAAAGAGCAATTAAATGTTTTGAACTCAATTCTTTACCTAAAAACTTTGCTTCAACAAAATTATTTTCATTGCTATTTCTCTCTAACCTGAAGTCTAATTCCATTAACTTTTTTAAATGATTCAAACTAGGAGGTGATACATTTTTCTTTTTTTGAGGCAAAAAAGATATTAAAGTATTTTTATTTTCACTTGAAAGGTTCTCAATTAGTGTAACGTTCTCAAAATCTGATCCAGATTCAATCCATAACTTGATAAGTTGAATTTCTTGATTAGTTAATTGAGAATTCCCTTCTGGAGGCATATGCATTTCATCTTCAATAGGAAGGTTTGGGTAATTATACAAATGACTACTAGCGGGCTTAAAAGCTGTTAAAATCTCTCCAGATTCTCCCCCTTTTAAAATCGAGTTTTTGGAATCTAAAATCAACCCGCCTTTCAACTTGTTTTGATTGTGACATTTAACACATTTACTATCTAAAATAGGATGAATTACTTGAGTATATAAATTAATGCTATCTAATTTTACGATTTTAACTTCTTCATTAAATTCGGGGATTTTCAAGTAATCTTTTCCATGGGTAATACTTCCCCCAAAATGACCTGTAATAGAAAGTAAAACAATAGTGAAAGCAAATAAAGGAATGAAATATTTTTCATAATTGCTTTGTTTATGTAGCCATAATAAGACACCATTAAACAAAGCAGTTGATATTCCTAGCCACATGTGTTTGTCTAAAATATCTTCTGAGTAATCTCCCCCAAGTGAATGAAAATAACCCAACAAGCAAGAAAACAAGGCAAATACAAAAGAAAACAAAAGACCAAATCTTATTGGAATTGTATAACTGTTTTTAAAGAATTTTTCGAGCAATACCAAACAAAAAGTCAGATATAAGGCGCCAATCGGCAAATGAATAATTACCGGATGAAATTTTCCTAAATAATCTAAGATTTCAAACATTTAAGGAATTATATAGCATATTCTGCGTCTAAAAGTAAGTTTTGATTTGAAGAATCACAAATGGCATAATTAAATCCTTTACGTAAACTGTACCCTGCGTATTCACCTTTTTTATTAATAGCAATAAACCCTACTTGTAGATAATCCCAATCTGGGCCTGATTTATGAATTTTAGAAATTCTTTCTACTATCTCTTTACATGCTGCTAAAGGAGTATAACCCTGTCTCATTAATTCAACGACCATAGCGCTTCCTGAAGTTCTAATTACAGCTTCGCCTAATCCAGTAGCAGCAGCAGCACCAATATCATTATCTAAAAATAGCCCCGCACCAATTATAGGCGAATCGCCAACTCTACCATGCATTTTCCACGCTGCTCCACTGGTAGTGCATGCTCCAAATAAATCTGCATTATCATCTATTAATAACATGCTAATGGTGTCGTGATTTTCTAAATTTATAACTGGCTGATAATTGGATTGTTTCTTCCAGTTAATCCAATCTAATTTTGAAGCTTCTGTTAAAAGATTTTCTTTTTTAAATCCCTTGGAAACAGCAAAATCAAGAGCTCCTTTTCCTGACAACATCACGTGTGGCGTTTCTTCCATAACTAATCTAGCTATAGAAATTGGGTGTTTAATATTTTGTAAAAAACTTACAGAACCACAATTATTATGTTTGTCCATAATACAAGCATCTAGAGTCACTATCCCCTCTCTATCTGGATATCCGCCAAAACCTACAGATCTAATTTTTGGATCTGCTTCTGGAATTTTGACTCCAGCCTCAATGGCAGAGATTCCAGTTCGACCTTCAATCAAATATTTCCAAGCTTCTTTATTGGCAGGGACTCCATGATTCCAGGTTGAAATTATTCTTGGATAAACAGCAGTATCATTATTATTTATTTCACTATTACTATTGTTGCAATTAATTAAGCTAGTCGCCCCAACTGATCCTAGTATTGATTTTTTAATAAAATTTCTTCTTTTATTCATAAACTAACTTTCTTTTGGGTATCTACTCAATTATTCCAACAGGCCTGTTTTCTATTCCTACTATTTTAGTCAAGTCATCTCCAATTTCACTTCTTTTAATATCTGCTAAGGCTTCAATTTTTTTTGCAACTTCTGGAAATTCTTGATAAAGATTTTTTGTTTCACTAGGATCTTTAGCCAAATCATATAATTCTTTTTGTTCTAAATCCACGTATTCATATTTAATAGGTATCCCATCGTTTCTTCCCTTTCTTCCATTTAACGTTCGATAACGATGAGGAAAATACATTTTCCAATCTCCATATCTTACCGCATGTAAGCTGTTAACATGATAATAAAAAAAGAGGGCTTCGTGAGGAGAGTTCTTTGTTTTATTAATCAATACTTCCCAAATATTTTTCCCATCTATTTTATTTTCAGACAAACTAGAGTTAGTAACACTAGCAAAAGTAGGCAGCCAATCAATTCCCATCAAAGGAGTTGAAATAACAGTATTTGGTTTTATTTCATTTGGATACCAAACAATGCAAGGCACTCGTTGCCCGCCTTCCCATGTTGTTCCTTTTCCTTCTTTGTAGATTCCGGTTGAGCCTGCATGTTCACCATATGAAAGCCACGGACCATTATCAGATGTAAAAACAACTATTGTGTTTTTGTCTAAATCATTATCCTTTAGTGCTTTCATTATTAATCCTAAAGAATGGTCAATTTCTTCAATAACATCTGTGTAAAGCCCGTGATCTGACCTTCCCTTAAACTTTGATGAAGCAAATAGCGGAACATGAGGCTGAGGATGTGCTAAATATAAAAAGAATGGAGTGTTTTTATTTTGTTCAATAAAAGAAATACTTTTTCTGGTCAGTTCCATCGTTAAATCAGACTGATCAGTAAGTACTTCTACTGGTTTATCATAATCATAAAGCATTAAGTCCGGATAACTATCAGGATATTCTGCATGAAATGGCCACATGTCGTTTGAGTATAATATTCCGAAAAAATCGTCAAACCCATGATTTGTTGGTAAAAACTTTTTATTATCCCCTAGATGCCATTTTCCATAAATTGCGGTATTATATCCGTTTTGCTTAAACATTTCTGACATTAAAAATTCACTTGGATTAATTCCTTTTTTTGAATTTGGGCCAAGGGCTCCACTAAACCCTATTCTGTTAGGATAACTTCCAGTAAGGATTGAAGCTCTTGAAGCTGAACAAACAGCTTGAGTTGAATAATAAGAATTAAGTAGCGCTCCTTGAGTCGCCATTAAATCCAAGTTAGGTGTTTTTATCATCTGGGAGCCATAAGAACTTAAATCAGCAAACCCCAAATCATCAGCAAGAACAAAAATTACATTTGGAGACTGAACAACATCTTTAGTTTGACAAGATGAAAAAAATAGACATACGCAGAATACTTTTAGAATAACAATTTTAATAAATTTCATTGTTTTAAGAATTATTAAAAATTCATTTTTTAAATTAGTCATTTATAATTAAAAATTACAAATTTTTATATAAGTGATATTGATTTATAGTTAATACAATTAAATATATCGTTAAGCCAAATGAATATTAAAAAAAGATCGTTATTAACAAACCCTACATATAACAAAATATCTTCCATCCCAGTTTCTAGTCAAATATTGTTTTGGACAGGTTATTTTACTTTTAATACTATTAAATGGGGTAGTTTTTATTCTGATTATGCTTATTCCTTTAAGTCTAATCTTATTGAGTTTCCATTTCATATTGGCTTATCCTACCTTTTTATATTTTATCTTCTACCCAAACTTTTTAATGGAAAGGTTCTTGATTTTTTTACTCTTCTTGTTATTAGTTTGGGACTTACTCTTGTTTTAAAATTTCAAGTTACTTATTACTTTATTGGTGCGGATGTAATGCCTGAATTTGCAGGTATAACTTCAAAAATTGACCTTACTTATGCGACTAGCGTAATCCTAGGTGAAATTTATGTAATAACTTTTGTAACATCAATTAAATTAGCTATAGACTGGATTAAACAGAAAGAATATCTCGCTGAAGCTAACGAAATGCTATTAGAAAATGAATTAAAATATTTGAGATCTCAAATTCAACCTCACTTTTTTTTCAATACACTTAATAATCTTTACTCTTTAACTATCGACAAGTCCGATAAGGCCCCCGATTTGATCTTAAAGCTCTCTGATTTAATGAAATATTTTTTATATGAAACAGGAAAAGAATTTCAAACATTAAAAAATGAAATCTCTCATCTTAAAAATTATATTGAAATAGAAAAATTGAGATATGACGAAACTCTAAAAGTGGATTTTAATATTAATAGAAAAACAAAAAAAATAATTGTTAAACCATTAATTCTTATTCCACTTGTTGAAAATGCATTTAAACATGGCGCTAGAAATTCAAAAAAAAACGGATACATTTACATTAATTTAAATGCAACAGCAAAGCTTTTAGATTTTAGAGTTGAAAATTCATTTGAAAAATCAACAAAAAAAATAAAAGAACAAATTGAAGGAATAGGTCTTACTAACCTTAAAAAAAGACTTGAATTGACTTATGGTTCTGATTTTTACAGTCTTGATATAACTAAAGAAACAAATAAATATATTGCACACCTAAAAATTAACTTAAAAAATGATTAACTGTATAATCCTTGACGACGAACCCTTAGCTATAAAAGTAATTACAAATTTTATACAAAAAATTGATTTTCTTAATTGTATAGGTTCTTTCTCAAATGCCAATGAATCAATGGAAACTCTCAAAAAACATAAAGTAGATTTGATGTTTTTAGATATAAACATGCCCTTTATTGATGGAATCAGTTTTTTAAAAAGTCTAGAAAACCCTCCAAGAACTATTATCACTAGCGCTCATTCTGAATATGCAATAGAAGGTTATGACTTAGATGTTGTAGATTATTTGCTAAAACCTATTCCTTTTTTAAGATTCGAAAAAGCTGCAAATAAGGCTTTTAAATTAATTACAAAAACAAATACTAAAAAACTTACTTTAGATTTCGTTTTTGTAAGAGTAAATAAATTAAATGTCAAAATAAATTATGAAGATATTTTAGTTATTGAGAGCTTAAAAGACTATATAAAGATTGTAACTAAAAACAAAAATTTTATAGTTCACACAACTCTAACCGCTTTCACAGAATCCTTGCCTAATTCAAAATTTATAAGAATTCATAGATCAACAACCGCTGCAATTAATAAAATTGATATAATTGACGGCAGCAATGCTTATATTAATAGAAAACTTTATAAAATAGGCGGAAGTTATAGGGAAGAGTTTAAAAATATATTGGTCAATTATTAATTATTCGTTTATTAAAATTTCCGCTTTTTCAATTGTTGTAACAGGAAATTTACATGTATTGTCAACGCAAACATATATAAATGTTTCATCTTCAAAATACCTGTCTTTTAGCAAGTATATCTCAGAAGAGCTGTTTGACGCCGCAGTTAAAGTATTAGGTAAATATTTTAACATTAATTCTTTTGCCTTCATTTCTGCTTGTTTTCCACTAATAGCTAATTCATAAAATTTATTGGAATAGTTATGTGAAAGCCATAACCAAAAAAGGTGATCGGTAACTCTTTCTTTAATGTTTTCACTAATACCTTTAATCATTGCCTTAGAATGCTGACTATATTCTTTCTTTCCCAAATAATGCCCAAGTCTAAATAAATTAAAATTCATAACTGAATTTGCAGAAGGAGTAACCCCATCTTCCAAGTTTATTAAAGTATTTGTATATAAATTCTCTTTCGTAGTTGAAAATTTATAATATCCATTGTTTTCTTTAAATTTTACATTACTAAATTGAGTGAAATCATTAGCTTTTGTGAGCCATTTTTCATCAAAAGTAACTTCATATAGACCTATTAATGCATCTATGTAATAACTGTAATCTTCAAAAAACAATACCTGATTTACTTTATTAAAACTGTTTGTATGAAATATACTACTTCCCGAAATCATGAATTGACTTAAGGCCTTGTTTATTGCAAGTGCTTTATTTAAAAATATTTTATCTCCTGTTGCTTTATAACTATCCACCAACCCTCTTATGGTTAATGCATTCCAGGAGAAAATAATTTTAGTATCTGTTATCGGATTGATCCTTTTTTCTCTAAAATTATATAGTTTTTTGTTTATCAATTTTAACTTTGCTTTAAATTGATTTAAATCTAAATTAAGTTTTGAAGCAAACTTTTGATCTGAAGTTGTTTGAATAAAAACATAACTTTCTCTTTCCCAAAATCCCTTATCATTAATATTATAATATTCGCTAACCCATTTATAATCCTCTTCTAACAACTCTTGAAGTTCTTCCTTTTTCCAAATATAAAAATCCCCCTCTTCCTTAGACCCATCTTCATAATTGGTGTCAGCTGAAATACTAGAATATATTAAATTGTCTTCTCCCGTCATTTTTAGTTCTAAAAAATTATAAATATTATTTAATTCTTCTTCAAATCTAGGTTCTTTAAAAACCTTATATGCCTTTGAAAAAACACTTAATAACTGAGCGTTATCATATAGCATTTTTTCAAAATGTGGTATGTGCCACAAATTGTCTACAGTATATCGATGAAATCCTCCTTCAACCCTGTCATTTATTCCACCTTGAGCAATTTTAATTAAAGAATTGTAAACAAAATTTTTCATTTCTTCATTCTCATTTTCAATAGAAAATCTTAAAAAGAAATTTAGCATTGATGGCAATGGAAATTTTTGACTATTTCCAAAACCTCCATTAACCTTATCAGTGTATTTAAATGCATTATTAGCTAATTGTTTTTGTAATTCATCAGAATAAATCTCTTTATCTGTAACAGGCTTAACTAAAGCCTCTTTTTGAACTCCTTCCTTAATACTTTTTGCATATTCTAAAACATCAGTCTTTCTATTTTTATAAAATTCATTTATTTGATTTAAAACTTGCATCCATTGAAGTTTTGGCACATATGTGCCTCCCCATATTGGAGTTCCATCAGGCAATGCTATAATATTCATAGGCCATCCTCCGCTTCCAGTCATTAAGACTAATGCTTTCATATAAATTTCATCAATATCTGGTCTTTCTTCCCTGTCTACTTTAATACTTATATAATTATTATTCATTACTTCCGCTACATCTTCTTTTTCAAAACTTTCTTCTTCCATCACATGACACCAATGACAAGATGAATAGCCAATGCTAATGACTAAAAGTTTATCTAAATCTTTAGCTTTAGATAACGCTTCCTTTCCCCATGGAAACCAGTTTACTGGGTTCGAAGCATGCTGTTTAAGATACAGGCTTTTCTCTTTGCTTAATTTGTTTTCCATATTTTGAGATAATACATTATTTATGCATAAGATAAAACCCAGAAAAAAAAGTGTTGCAGATTTTATATTATGTATTTTCATTTATCATCAAGTTTTTTTTTCTAAATTAATTAAATATTAATTAAATTTTTATGTTTTATTCGTTTATTGAAATCTATAAAGAACTCCATTTTAAATTATTTTTATTTTTATATTCTTCTGTTTATTGTTTTGGACAAGTTGATTCAAATCAAAAAATTAAAATTGAAATGGAAATTGACAGTTTGATTAATATCAGTATTTATGAAAAAGCATTCCCTGGTGCCCAAATATATTTTAAGCTAGATGATAAAATAATAATTAATAAATCATACGGTTTCCATACTTATGATTCCCTAATTGCAGTTGAAAATGATCATATCTATGACTTGGCATCACTAACTAAAGTGTTCGCATCTACTCTAGCAATTATGAAAATAAGCGAGGATTACAAAATTAATTTAAACGACCCTATTTCAAATTATATAAAAGACCTAAAGAGATCAAATAAAAAAAATACTACTTTTTTTGAAGCTTTAAGCCACACTAGTGGATGGATACCTTATATCAGTCATCAAAATTTTATAAAAAGAAAAAATGAAAAATTAAAAACATCTGTAATTAGAAATGAAAAAACTAATCGCTTTAATTTAATGGTCAGTGAAAATTTATTTTTAAATAAAAATTATTACAAAAAACTTTTTAAAAGAATTAGAAAGTCTAAAGTTGAAAATGTTGGATCATATTTATATTCTGGACTTTTCTTTTTCTATGTTCCTGAAATAATAAAAAAAATAACTGGTGAAAATTTTGAAGATTATTTAAATGATACCTTTTTTAAAAGTATTGAAAATAACTCCATTATGTTTAGCCCATTAGAAAAAGTTAATAAAAAAATGATTGTTCCAACTGAATTCGATTCCATTTTTAGAAAATTGTTAATTCATGGAACTGTGCATGACGAAGCTGCTAGTTTAATGGGGGGCATTTCAGGAAATGCAGGATTATTTGGGAATGCTAGTGGAATTGGAAAACTTTTAGATATTATTGATCCTCAAAACGATAATTCCGTTCTAAATGATTCAACTTTAAGCAAATTCACTTCTTATGCCTATCCAAATAGTTCTATAAGAAGAGGTCTAGGTTTTGATAAGCCATATCAATTTTCTAATCAAGGTAATTACCCTAATACAAACTTTTCTAAAAATAGTTTTGGACATACAGGATTCACGGGGACATTCTTTTGGGTAGATCCTTTAAAAAAAATTAAAATTGTTTTTTTAACAAACAGAGTTTATCCTTCACGAAAAAATGAAAAACTCTTCGATAACGAGATAAGAAGTAAACTAATTGATGTCCTTTTAACATCCTCTAAATCAATTCAAAATGAATAACTCTTTTAATTTAATTATTTCAATTTTATTTTGCCTTTTAGCAAATGCTCAGCAACCAAAATTTATCGACTTATTTGATACATCAATGAATTCGAGTGTCTCCTGTTATAGAATTCCTTCATTAGTAACTGCTCCAAATGGTACAATCATTGCCGCAATTGATGAACGCAATATTTCTTGCGGTGATCTAAAATGGAATAGAGATATTAATATAGTTCTTAGAAAAAGTTTTGATAATGGAGAAACTTGGAGTGAAATTGAAAAAATTATTGACTATCCTTTAGGAGAATCTGCTTCCGATCCTTCAATGATAGTAGATAAATTAACTAACGAAATATTTCTTTTTTATAATTATATGAATCTTGATAAAGAAAAAGATATTTATTATTTGAAGTTTGTAAAAAGTGTAGATAATGGGGAAAGCTGGTCTTCTCCAAGAGATATTACCAACGAAATCACTCACGAAAATTGGAGAAAAGATTTTATGTTTATAACATCAGGGAGAGGGGTTCAAACATCAAACGGAACACTTTTGCATACTCTAGTTAATCTAAACAAAGGCACTCATGTATTTGGCAGTAAAGATCATGGGAAGAATTGGTTTTTAATTGATAATCCTGTGAAGCCTGGTGATGAATCTAAAATAATAGAACTTTCAGACAATAACTGGATGATCAATTCTAGAGTTAATGCAGCTGGCCTTAGATTCACCCACACTTCACCAGATAAAGGTAAAAATTGGTTTTCAAACCCAAACAGTGACTTGAATGATCCCGGATGTAACGCTAGTCTTATTCGCTATAACTTTTCAAATAATTTAGAAAAATCTGTTTTGTTATTTTCAAATGCCAATAATTCTAAGGAGAGGAAAAACATGACCATTTCTATTAGTTATGACAATGGCAAAACATGGCCAAATACTAAAACCATTTATAGTGGAGAAGCCGCTTATTCATCTATGACAATATTAAAAAATGGTGAAATAGGCTTGTTTTTTGAAAAAGATAATTACTCAAAAAATGTATTCGTTAAATTTTCCTTAGACTGGCTAAGTAAATAAAAAATTTATTTTCTTTTTTTAACAAAATATCTTGAAATATTTTGAAACAGAAGAGAAGTTGGGTTATGAGTTATATATCTTAATTTGGACTTTTGACCAAGAGCTTTCATGCCTATTATTTTAAATTTTTGACAAATTTATACTTTTCTTAAAATTTATATTACTTTTATTCAATTATTTTTTATTATAGTTCTTCAAATTAAAAAAATTGAACAAAACATCCGCTTTTAACCCATTTTATTTATTATTCTATTTTTTAATAACTCTATCACTTAGTGCGCAAAATAATCTAGAAAAAGCTTCTCCAGAATCACAAGGATTATCTTCTGAAAAATTAAACGATTTAACCTCAATTATGCATAGCTATGTTGACAATAATGATTTTTCTGCTATACAAACAGCCATTGTAAAAAATGGGAAAATAGTTCATTTTGATAGTTATGGTTATTCGGATATTTCTGAAAATGACAAGCTAGATAGAAATGATATTTTTAGAATTGCTTCAATGACAAAGCCTATAGTGTCTATAGGTCTGATGATGCTTTATGAAGAAGGTAAATTTCAATTGGATGATCCGGTTTATAAATACATCCCTGAATTTAAAAACTTAACTGTTAAAAAAAGAAAAAAAACAAAGCCAATAAAAAATGATGTTAAAATTATTGATCTATTAAGGCATTCTGCTGGCTTTAATTTTAAAGGCCCAGAAGATTATAGAAAAGTGATTGACATGGACCTTGAGCAATATACTCAAGATGCAATAAAAACCCCTTTATTATATGAGCCTGGCTCTCAATGGAGATATAGTTCTTCAACCGATATTTGTGGTTATCTAATCCAAATTTTATCAGGGATGAAACTAGATACTTTTTTAAAAACTAGACTATTTGATCCAATTGGAATGAATGACACTTTTTTTGAATTGCCTAAAGATAAAATACAAAGATTGACCACTTTATATATTAAAGAAAATGATGGAGAACTTTTGTCGTTTGATAATAAATCTAACTCTCCATTTGCCAAAAAAGTAATTCTTTTAAATGGTTCCGGCGGCCTGCTTTCTACTACTGACGATTACCTAAAGTTTTGTCAAATGCTTTTAAATAATGGGGCTTTTAATGGTCAAAAATTAATTACTCGAAAAACGCTTGAACTAATGAAAGAAGACCATGCGCTTGGGCTTAAATACAAAAAATTAATTTTTGGTAAAAAGAAAGGGTTTGGTTTAGGATTTGAAGTAATTAAAGAAAGTAATACCAAATTTGGTTCTAAAGGAACTTTTGGATGGGGAGGAATGTTTGGAACCTATTTTAGAATCGATCCTGTTGAAAATATGATTTTCATTTATATGACTCAATCTTTTGAAACTTATAAATTAAAATTATCCAATACTTATAGAGAATTAGTTTACAAATCGTTGTCGAACTAATTTATTTCTTTTTTGCTTTTGCTTTTAAAAGTTCATTTTGCTCTTCTAATAAAGAATTCATATTAACTAAAAGCTGTATGTTTTTAGGTGTAGAAACTGATTTATCTTTTGGATCTTCAGCTTTTTTATTTAACCTGTTAATAAACTTTACTATGATAAAAACTGTAAAGCCAACGATTAAAAAATCTAATAAAGTTTCAATAAAAAGTCCATAATTTATTGAAACTTCTTCGATGGTTAATTCCCCTAACATATTTTTTTGAGCCTCTCTTAATACCATTTTTTTGCTCTCAAGGTTAATGCCATTAGACAACAATGATAAAGGAGGTAATAGCACTTTTTTAACTAAAACATCTATAACAGAGTTAAAAGACGCGCCAATTATAATCCCAATTGCCATATCCATCATGTTTCCTTTTACTGCAAACTCTTTAAATTCTTGTAATAATTTCATATCAATTTTTATATATTTTAAAGATAGCAAATAAGTTTATTCCCTATATTCATATGAATTAAAAGAAGAAGATATGCTTATGGTTTAGTTTTTACAATTCTAAATCCAAAATGGTTGTTTCCTCTATACTCAAAGTCTGATGCTCTAGCATAAGTCAGGAGAGTTGCTGAATGATAATTCCACGATCCTCCTCGCCTTACTCTTTTAGAGGATGAATCAGGAGTTGTATTTACTGGATCTATTGCTCCATCATTATAAAATGTTTCATTATAATAATCTTTACACCACTCCCATACATTACCACCCATATCATATAGCTCATATGGATTTTTTGGATATGAACCAGTAGCTACAGAATATCCATTTGGATTATATAATCCAGGGACATCACCATTATAATTAGCTTTTGATAATGACAAAGTGCCATCATCAGTAGGATAGTCAAATTGCTGCCCTGCTCTTGCTGCATATTCCCATTGGGCCTCTGTTGGCAGACTCACATTATAGTATTGAGCATAAGCATCTGCGCCGAACCATTTCATCCAATTTACAGGCCAGTCTGCTTTTGAAATATCTAATAATTCAAACTTGTTAATAGAATTGTCAAATGAAATCCAACTTTTATTATAAATATGTTCAGCTTCTCCACTACTTGCACAACCTCCTGTTTCTGCTAATTGCAAGAAAATTTCTCCAGGATATGGAGATTTTCCTTCTCCTATTACCATATTTTCACTATACGATCCGCAAGGATCAGTTATAGACTTAGATGAAACGATAATCCAGCCATCGAGGTAAGAATTGTTTAAAAAATCTATATATTGTCCGTTCGTAATTTCTTTTTCAGATATTTGAAAACCAGCTAATGTAACATTCACTTTTGGGGCATCTCCCTGCACTGTAAAACCTCCCATTTCAAAAGTTCCCCCTGGAATATTTTTAAAGACTACACTTGCTGGCAGCTCATTATTTCCTTTTAATTGATTTATTAGGTCATCTTTATCACAAGAATATAACAGTAATAAAAAAAAAGTAAAAAAGATTTTTTTCATATAATTAAATAAATTCTAAATTAATAGAAGAATATATATCTTTATATTTAATTGCCATTAAAAAACACTTTAATCTCAATAATTTTTAAGAAAAAAAGCCAATTATTGATGTTATCTCTTAGCTGAAAGATTTTCAAATCTAGTATTAGCTATTGGGTATTGTTTCCAATCCTTAAAATCGAAATGCCACCATTCAAATTCATATACGACAAAGCCCTCTGATTCCATTGCTTCTCGCAATAGCTTTCTATGCCAACGCTGCTCTGTTGTACCTCCATAATAATTTGGGAAAGATCGTTTAGTCATTTCATCATAACCCCCAACCATTTCTATTACTTTACCTGTTTTTAATTCATATAAAGTAAGATCAACTGCACAACCACGATTATGCCTTGACCCTTCCTCAGGATTTGCTACAAAAATTTTTTTGTCATCTGGCGTTGCGTCCCAAAACATTTTTGTAACATACCAAGGACGATAAGCATCGTGTATAAGCAGACCATATCCTAGTGAATTTAATTTTTGATGAGCTTTAACTAGTGCTTCAGCGGCTGGCCTTTGCATATAGGCACTTGCTTGAGAATAAAATTTATTACTCATAAAATTGTTTGTGCTAGCATATCTAATATCATATTTAATTGTCTCATCAATTTCTTTTAATTCGACAAGGTCTGTTTTTTTAAAATTTTGATTTTCATTAGGAGGATTAGAGTTTAATGCAACTTTTCTTAACTCGTCTATAGATTTTGTCAAATTAATCTTAAATGTTTCTGATGCTGAGCCCCAAAGATTAAGGCGCTTAAAAACGGGACCATTTAAAACAGAAACTTCTGTTGCTATTCCATCATTTCCTCTTTTAAATTCTAACTTCTCTCCATGATACATTCCAGAATTTTCAGGGAAAGCAAATATATCACCTTTAATATGAGACAATCTATCTTTTTCAATCCATTCAATTAGAAGCCACAAATCACCCATGTCTTCATAAACAAATAAAACATTATGATCCCATCCATATTCCCCTATAAGACCTTTCCAATCATTTGGGAAGGACGTTTCCTTAGGCCGATTTTTTTTTAGAAATTTCTTCCCGTCTACCATTAAATCATTTTCTGATTTTTCAATCTTAAACTTACCCTGAACAATACGCCCGTCTGTAACTATTCCCTCATCATTTTTTTGAAGGGGAACTTCAAAAAAATCTGTAACCAGAATTGTTTTGTCTCCCCTCATTTCAATATCAACATTAACATTGTTATGATCATAATAACCAACTAATGTTTCAGCTAATTCTTTACTAATAGGAGAAGTTTTTTTATAATTAGAGAGAGGCTTGTTTTCCTTGTTAGCTATCATAAGATCTAACGCATAATTAGATAGTTTTGTAGTAATAGAATTAGTAATGTCAACAGAAGATGTCGTAACGACACCAAATTTTATTTCAGGCAGAGCAAATAACTGAGTTGAAAAACCATAAATTGCACCACCATGGCCAATTTTTTGATAACCCTTGTGTTTAGATAAGGCAAAACCAATTCCGTAACCATTGTTATAATCTCCTTCAAATTGAGGAGTAATCATTTCTTTCAATGTTTCGGGCTTAATTACGGTTTCCTTGGTCCCAATACCATTAGAGAAGAGCATTTTTAAAAATTTTGCCAGATCAGTTACTGGTGCATAAAGACTTCCTGCTGGAATCATCCCTAATTCAAATGTTGGTGCAGGAAACTCACGACCATCATAGCTCCACATTGTAGCTTTTGCCAACTTTGACAGTATTTTCTTATTTGGAGCAAAAGAACTATTAGACATTCCTATTTTTTCAAGAATATTTTTTTTCATATAGCTTACGTATGGAGTTTTGTAAACTGATTCCAGTGTATACCCAACTACTGCAATTGCTGCATTTGAATACTTTATTTTGCTTTCAGGAGGGTGAACTAACGTTGATTCTATAATACTTTCAACAGTTGTTTTTAAAGAAACTTCATCATCAGCAAAATAGTTCCCTTTTCTTGGCTCTCTAATCAAACCAGATCTATGAGACATCAATTGCCTTAGGGTTATAGAAATATCATACGGATTATTTGGGGTGAAGTCAGGTAAATATTTTTGAATAGGGGCATCAAGATTAAGTTCTCCTTTTTCAACACGCTGCATAATAGCCATATCAGTAAAAAGCTTTGAAACAGATCCAACACGATAAACCGTATTTGCATCTGCAGGAATTAAATTCTTTGGATCTTCATGACCAAAGCCACTAGCCCAAACAATTTTTTGATCACTAACCAATGCTATTGAAATTGCATTTAAGTCTTTACTTTTTATTTCATATTCTATCGCATCTTGTAATTTTTCTACAATTAATTCATAGCCAGGAGAAACGGCTATGTTTTGTAAACCGCTATTACAACTTTGAAAAAACACAAAGAAGAAAACAGCGGACATTATTTCTTTAGAAAGTATTTTGATCATAACGCTACAGATGAATAAAATTAAAAATACAAAAGATTTCATAAAGGAGAAAAACTATGTTGGTTTTCCATTATTTTATCTAAAAATAATTTATATTATATGAAGACAATACAGAAGTTGATAGAGACGTTCAAGTTGTTATTTTCAAGGATAAAAGAAGGTTACAGTAACCGACTATGCTCTTTGTTAAAATATCAGCATAACTCTATACTATTAAAATATATAGACAACATTAGTATAGAGATAAAATAATTATAAATAACAATGGTTTAGGTTGTTAATAGAGTTTTTTATGATTGTTATTGTCATATTTCTTCTTTTGTTAAGCCATAAGAACTACATATTCTAATTAGTTTACCAATCGGTGAATAAAGATTGCTGTTCTTGATATTAAAGCTTCCATTGTTTTAAGGTTAACAGTTTCCTGAGTTGTATGCGCTCCGTTACCCATTGTCCCTAGCCCATCTAAAGCATCAACATAATCTGCAACGAAAGACACATCTGCAGCACCTCTTTTCCCAGGATCATACGGGAGTACTTCACCTTGTTTAAGAGAAAGACTTACATCACTTAATAGTTTTAAAAGTCTCATATTTCCATCACTAGCTTTCATTGCTGGATAACTGTCAGTAAAAGATATGGATGCTTTTGTAAAGGGCAGTGATTCTTCAACAATCAACCTCATTTTATTCCTGGCACGTTCTTTTTGTTCTTCAGAAATAAAACGTAATCCTCCATTCACTCTTGCAATTTGAGCTATTACATTAGTTTTTCCAAAAATCACTCCTTCACCTTTTTTATCATCATAATCCACGAAAGTCCCTCCCATTAAATTTCCAGGATTAAAAGTTAGTAATTCTTCACCGCGAACTTCTTCATAAAATTTGCTCAAAATCCGTCCCATTTCAAAAATAGCTCCAGCTCCGATGGAATCTCTAAAAATTCCTGAAGAATGAGCCCTTTTACCAGTAGTTGTTACACTCCACCCTGAAGATCCTCTTCTGGCAATAGTTGCATTATTGTATCCTGTTGAGTTTTCAAAACCTAATGCAATATTACTATTCTTAGCAGCATCAATTAAATCTTTTCGTGATATGCTTAATGGTTTGCCAGTGCTTTCTTCATCTCCAGTCATCGCAACTGTTATAGTAGAATTATCTAATAAATTTAAATCATCTAAAGCTTTAAGAGCAAAAAGCATAACTACATTTCCACCCTTCATGTCATTTCCTCCAGGAGCATAGGCAATAGTATCTCTTCTTTCAAAAGTTTGAAAAGGACTGTTTTCTTCAAATACTGTATCTAAATGTCCAATAAGAAGTAGTTTTTTTCCTTTAGAACCCTTTTTATATGCAAAAAGGTGACCAGCTCTATTCATTTCTTCAGGCATTTCAATCCATTGAGTAGAAAAATTAATATCATCAAAAGCACTTCTAAAAGAAGCTCCTACCATTCTGACACCCTTTTTATTTAAAGTTCCACTGTTTATATTTACTACTTTTTCTAAAAAAATAACAGCATCTTCTTGATTTAAACTTACCTGTTTCAATATTTTTTTTTCTAGTCTAGAAAGTTTTGTTTGCCCAAAAGAAACAAGTGGAATAAACAGTAATAGTAGAAGGAGTTTTCTCATACTCTAATATAAGAATTATCTAAACCTTATTAATCTTCTCCCTTTATAGATGACTGTGTACGCGATAGTTCAATAGAAATTAATTTTCCATTTTCCAAAAAGCAATTCCTCCTGCTTGCTTTCCTACATTTACTGATGATATTTTTTCTAATCTTTTTAGACTTATAACATCTACCACACCTGGTTCACCGCCAATACCTTCTACAGAAACAAAAGCGTATTTACTATCAGATGATATAGCTATTCCATGAGATACACTTGTGGTGTTTTTTATTTTACTTAAAAGAATAATATTCTCCAAATCCCAAATTGCAGTACTTCCTTCGTTTTTTAAAGTCGCTACTAGGTATTTTCCATCTGGAGAAATTTCCACGTTATATGGGCCCTTGCCTGTTGATATCCTATTTAAAATTTTCCAATTTTCTAAATCTACTTCAATAATTTCATTAGAACCATTACATGCTATAAATGCTATATTTTTTGATGGGTGAGGAATTACCCAAGTAGGTTTAATCGTTGAATGATTCATTTCACTCATTTTCATCTCCATTTTATCATTCATTGATTTACCCATGTTCATTTTATTACTAAGGTTTAATTTTCTTGAAACTTTTAAAGTAATAGCATCAATTTCGTAAAGTTCGGAAGACATCATTGAAACAGAGTAATGCCTCAAACCATCATAAGATATTCTTGAGCCATGTGGCATTATTCCTGTTTTTATTCTTTTTATTTCAGTCATTGTTTCTGGATCAACTACAGACACACTACTAGGTTTCATATTCCCATGAAGGTTGAAATTTACACAATACAATAATCCAGTTACAGATGATATTTGCATTGATGCTGGAAATAACCCCAATGTAGTTTGATCTAGAGGTTCATTATTTTTGGTTGAATATTTAATCAGTTTTCCAAAAGGATTTCCATGAGCAAGGGATAGGTACCAAAATTCGCCATTAGGGTCAACAGTTATACCATGTGGACCTTCGATTTCTGTAGGCAAATAACCCACTTCAAATCGCTCAACTTCTTTGGCTTCAGTTTCATTAAATTTTATCAATGAAACAGTGTCATCAGACTCAGCTGCAACATATACATAATAATTTTGAGCCTGGATTTGACTACAAAAAAAAATAATAACTAGTAAAAATCTCATTAATCCAAAATATGTTGATTAGCTTTTGAATTATCTGGTTTAACTGAGGCAACTTTTGCAGCTCCTATTCCAGTATTAAAATCAGAATAAAAAACGTGACCTTTATATAGTTGTGCACCCCAAACCATTGTATCGTTCGGAATATAGCCATCAGGACTGCTTGGTAATATATAGCCAATTTCTCTACCTTGTTTATATAGGTCACCTAGTAAGTCTCCACTTATATCAACGACCCTAACACCCCCAGTATACATAGCCACATAAAGTATATCATCTTCAATCCAATAATTATGTGATCCGTGACTAGGGATCTCATATCTCGCGACTTCCTTTGGATCATTTAAATCAGTAAAGTCAACAAAATGTATGAATCCGGCAGTTTCACTAGGCCCCTTTGAATTAACACCATTTGGGAAAATTTCATCTCCAAGAACTGTGTAAAATTTTCCTGTAGATTTACTTTTGAATGGATAGGTTGCATGATGTGCTCCACTATCATAACTATAATTTCCAAAAGCGACTGGATTTGAGGGAGATCCACCTACAATTCCATTACCAACATCAACTAAATAAACTCCATCTTTCCAATTAGAAGAATAAGCTATTCCATTTTCAATCCAAACATCATGAATAGATTGACCTTCCTTTTCAATTTCAAACATAC
>Ga0310120_10000224_pt1 | contig 47059 bp, 48 predicted proteins | sample CB27_AW_983_MG_FD_203506 | JGI IMG/M metagenome (GOLD analysis project Ga0310120, IMG submission 203506) | Marine microbial communities from Western Arctic Ocean, Canada - CB27_AW_983 | ecosystem: Environmental > Aquatic > Marine > Oceanic | place: Canada: Western Arctic Ocean | collected...
GCGGTCCGACAGGCGCTGGACTACACCAGCACCGGCCGGGCCGTGGGCGTCTGTGTCATGGGTTGGCTAGTGCAAGTCGCCCTTTTTTTCACTTTGCGCCTGTTTGCGTGAGCCCAGTCAGCCCTCGGCGCGCTGATGACGACCCGGATTCGCTTCAACGGTAGCGCAGGAATCGAAGGTGACCAAAACCACCTTTTGGATGTATCCTCGGCTGCCGAAGTTCTTGGGGTGAGTAAGCATTGGCTCTATCGCAATTCGACTGACCTGCCGTTTACACGAAAGTTAGGGCGGAAGCTGCGCTTCTCTCGTCATGGTATGGACAGGTGGATACAAGCGCGGCTAGAAGCATGCCGCCGTATTGACGGCTAGCCATACAGATGGCATACTTTAGATGGTGAAGAAATCTGGCGACGTGGCAATGCGCAAGACCACGATTCGCCTTCCAGAGGACATCTGGAGGGCGGCGCGAATTAAAGCGCTCGACGAGGACCGCGATTTCCAAGACATCGTCGCAGACGCACTCCGCGACTACCTGAAGAAGAGACCGACGAGGAGGAAGAAGAGTGGCTAGCCGGGGGCGAATCTACAAGCGCGGGAACACCTGGTGGCTCGCGTACTCGCACCGGGGGAAGGAGTACCGAGAGAGTTCCGGCTCTAGCAAGAAGGCCGACGCGAACGAACTTCTGAACTCACGGCTCGGCGACATCGTCAGCAACCGCTTCGTCGGGCACGCAGAACGGAAGCTCACCTTCGATGACCTCACCACAGGGTATCTGCGAGATTACGACCTGAGGCGTCTGCGCTCCAAGGAGATAGCGGAGCTGAGGGTGCGGCATCTCCGCAGCTTCTTCGGGGAGGGCGGCAGGCTCCGCAATTGCCTCGCCATCGACATCGGCGCTGACCTTATTCGCCAGTATCAGGAGTTTCGCTCGAATGAAGACGCTGAGGCGGCGACGGTAAATCGCGAGGTCGCCGCGCTCCGGCGCATGTTCGCGATTGCGTTGAAGAACGGACGGATGCGCTTTGTCCCGCCGTTCCCCGACAAGCTCGAAGAGAATCCACCTCGCCAAGGTTTTTTCGAGCACAACGAGTACCTGGCTGTTCGAGTACACCTGCGTCCTGAATATCAGGACGTGCTCGACTTCGCGTACTACAGCGGCTGGAGAAGCAGCGAGATCAAGAAGCTCGCTTGGGCAGAAGTCGATTTACAGGGTCGCGTCATTCGTCTCGATCCGGGGCGGTCGAAGAACAAGAAGGGCCGCCCGCTCCCCCTCTCCGGCCAGCTCTTTCAAGTCATCGAAAGGCGCGTTGCCCAGCGGAGGATCGACACCCCGCGTGTGTTCCACTACGGCGGCGGGAACGCCATCGGGGACTTCAGGAAGGCGTGGAGGAACGCCTGCACGAAGGCCGGACTGCCTGGCAAGTACCTCCACGATTGTCGCCGTACGGTCGCTCGAAACCTGATCCGTGCTGGGGTTCCCGAGACGGTGGCCATGGGGATCACGGGACACAAGACCCGAGCCGTCTTCGACCGCTACAACATCACAGCCGAGAAGGAGCTTCGAGAGGCCATGGACCGTCTCACCGACTACGTCGCGGATCTTCCTACCGAGCCCGATGTTGTGCCGATGGAGGCCGTCAGGAACGCGCCACTCGACTCGAAAACTCGGACAATCGTCCGATCTCGACGGTCTACAGGTGCCGCAAACCCTTGTGAATGGCGGGGCCGACGAGACTCGAACTCGCGACCTCCGGCGTGACAGGCCGGCGTTCTAACCAACTGAACTACGACCCCGCTAGGTCGTGGCAACGAGGCCGACCCAGCCTGGCCGGCCCGCAAAGCAGTTGAGTATAGCGACGTCAACTTTGGCTGTCAACGGATCGTGAAAACGAGTTGGTCTCGCTTCCGTGCTATTCGGCCCCGGATGGCGCCTCTTCCTCATCCAGCAGGATAAACTCCCACCCCTCGATCGTTCCATCCCGCATGCGATAGAGCGTCACGCCGGACGCATACTGCATCCCTTCTCGCTGGCTCGTGTCCCCCACCACGGCCGCCGTTTGATGGAATCGCGTCTCGAAGCGGCGGTCACCCAGCAGGATTTCCTCCCGGGCGTGGCCATGGCCTCCGAGCGCGAGAGGGTAGTTACGGCCCACGAACCGCTCGAGCACCTCGGCGTAGTTCGAGACCATGTGGCGGTACTGCTCGCGACCGTCGATCTCGAGGAGACTCCCGCCGTCCGGGTAGTAGCGCCACCCGTGGATCACCGCCGAAAAGAGCGGGATGTGATTGGACGTGACGATCGGTGTCTCGGCGGGCACCATCGAGAGGTCTTCGTCGAGCCAGCTCATTTGGGTCGCGTCGACATGCGCGTAGTACCACTTGTCCGCAATATCGACCGTATCGAGCGCGACGAAATGCACGCCGCCATAATTGAACGAGTAGTAGTTCGGGCCGAGGAACCTTCGGTACATGGCCTTCCCGTAGAGCGGGTGGTCTTCGCTCACGCCTGAGAGATGTCGCTCGATGCCAAAGTTCTCGTCGTTTCCCGGCACGACCCAGACAGGAACGGGGAAAGCGTCCTTCTCCTTGCGAAACAGCTCGTATCGCTCTAGCGCTGTTTCTTCGGGAACGCGCAAGGCATCGCGGACGAGGTCGCCCGTGATGATCACAAAGTCCACGCCGCGCGCTTCGGTCAGCTCTCTCAAGAGGCGCATCCGGGGCAGGCTCTCCTCGTCGAGATGGGTGTCGGAGGCGTGGATGAAGCTGAACGTGCGTGAGCTGGGAGCCTTTACCAACGGAAAACTAACGAGCCACTCGAAAGGATCGGCTGGAACACGGCGCCAATGTGCGCGGACGGCGCGGTAACCGTCGGGCAGTCTGATGTAGACGACGCGGTAACCGGGCTCGACCGCGACCTCGTAGATACCGCCATCATCGGTCTGGACACAGTCCGATCGGCTGCAGACGACAACGCCAGCCAGGCCGGGCTCACCCGGTCCTCTTCGGCCGTCGCCGTCGGTGTCCTCGAAAACCACACCGGCCAGGGAGCCGGAAACTTCGGACTGTGCGAGCGCGGAATTCGGCACAGTCAGGAAAATGAGCAGTAACCGGTAAAAACGCACTAAAACCTCCAGTTATTCTTGAGGTTACATTGAGCCGTGTGATAAGCTTTTCTGTTCGGACATGAGGTTAACCAAAAATCAGGTCGAGTTCATCGCTTACCGTATCACTCGGGAGCTCCAGGACAGGAAATTGATCGAAAGCGACTATCCAGCCCGCATGATGGAGTCGCTGATTGGGATCATGACAGAGGAGCTTCTCGTGGAGGATCGGCTGAACGACGAGGTGCGCGTGATCCTCACAGAGCACGCCGAGGAGATGCTCCGTACAAACGTCGAATATCGCGAAATGTTCAAGATGATCAAGAAAAAGTTGGCTCGGGAAAGAAATATCATCCTCTAGCTCATGCGACTCTCGAACCAAAAAGTCAATCATCTCGCCAATTTGGTAATGAACTACCTTCGGAGCGAGCCCGAAGTCGAGTTTTTTGCTGAAGATAGCGACATCCGGCTCGAGGTGGCGCGCGTCATCCAGGAAGAGCTCAAGGACGACGAGGTCATCGACCAGGCCGTCCGGTACAAGATCGAGAGCCAGGCGCGCGATATCCCCGAAGGCAGCGAAGAGTGGGACATTCTCTACCGCCGATATTACGACGAACAAATGGGCAGGCGCATGAAAGTCATCCCCCTTGGCTTCGTCCCGACGGCCGACTAGCCCCCTACTACAACCGCCACCCAAGATACCCAGTCACCAGCAGCCATCCGAGCATGGTCCAATGCTCCCGATTGTGCAGAAGCCTTGGTACGGAATATCCGCCTGACGGCGTCTCATCTCGCTTTGGAGCTCGAGGCCAGAACAACGGGACACGTTCGGCGAACGCCGCATAATCGCCTGGAAATACCTGCTCCAAATGCGCTTCTTCGCGCCTCATCACCGGAACGTAGACAGCAACAAATAGAACCGCCACGACAACGAGAAGCACAAGGCGTCCGGTAGCGAGACTAAACCCGGCACCGACCAGCACACTACCTAGATAGAGCGGGTTACGGGTCCATCGATACGGACCGCCAGACGTCAGCCGTTTGTTCTTCTCGAGGTGTCCCGACGCCCACATCCGAATGAGCTCCCCAGCTAAGGCCAGAGCAACCCCTAACGCATAGAGACGAGGCGTCGGATCCGCGAAATAGAGCGCACTCAGGCCACAAATCCAGCCCAGAGGAACCCGCCATATCGCTAATCTTTCAGAACTTACCAACACAGAGCCCAGTCTACTACGGGGTAGCTGTCATAAATATTAGTTTATATACATCATATATATACTATTAACATGATTTACATACACACATATTATTTTAGATTCTTGACTACATCTAGTATATTACCGATATGGAACACAGAGTTCGTCCCAACAGTTTCGAAAGCCTAAAAACAGGAGAATTCCAAATGAATCTAGTAGTCCGCGACCCATTTTTGAGAGATTTCACCGGTCTCACCAGGCGTTTCAACCACTTCTTCACTTATGACGGTTTCAGCTAATTCCTTGACATCCTCGATGGCGCGGGCCTGGATCGAAGAGACTCAGGACATCGTCGACGGCTGGCTGACGAAGTAGCCCCCACCCGTCAGAACCAAGTTCTTCTTATCCCCACCTCTCCTCCTATCCCCACATCTCCTTGCTTTTCAGCAGTGTTTCTAAAAGCAAGGGGATGTGGGGATAAAAGCTGGGGATGCGGGGATGAGAGTTCGTCTCTCGGTGGTTCAAAACTCTTTCCGACCCTCTTTCCCTCTTTTTTATTGCTCTTGACTAAATGTCATATCTATATTATCGTTAGTATTCTTTGAGGGGGTTTGTTGGCTGCTACCTTCATTAGTAAGTTGCCATTGAGATTGACGGCGGGGGCAACGCTCTCGAGTCAGATCGTTACTGAGATTCGTAACGGGGTGTTTGACGGCAGCCTGGCGCCCGGAAGCTTTCTCGGCTCTGAGAACGAGCTCGCGAAAAACTTCGGTGTCAGCCGCATTACGGTGCGCGACGCTCTCCGAAGTTTGTCCGCCATGGGCCTCGTCGAGATCCGGCAAGGAGCTGGTGGTGGTGCGCGCATCGCGCAGAGCAATCTCGACTACTTCGCTGATGCGCTAGCGGTGCAGTTTCAACTCGCCGGGGTCGGCGTCGATGAGACGCTTCGTGCGCAATCCGCCATCGAAGGGACGGCCGCGGAGCTCGCCGCGGAGCACCGGAACCAAGAGGATCTCGAGCGGCTATCGGGCGCCCTCGAGCGCGCGAGAAGCGTCGTGCACGATCCCGCCGCATTCACCGAGGCGAGTCTCGGTTTCCACCTTGCTGTCGCCGAGGCATCCCACAATCGCGCGCTCATTGCGCTGCTCCGCGCGTTGCGCTTCGTCGTGTGGCCGAGCGAGAACAAACGCGCCACTCCGGACGTCGCCGCACGGGTGGACAAGACGCATCGAGAGATATTTGCGCGTATCGAAGCGGGCGACGGCCCCGGTGCGAGAGACGCAATGACCAAACATCTTGGTGGTATCCGTGTCAGCAAACAAAAACAGCACGACGAGGCGTTCTGTTGAGCCGAAACGCGCGAAATTACGAGAGGGCATAGTGAGCAAGTTCGTGATAGCACCGCATATGAGGCTGCAAGAGTGGGTTGCCGAAGAAAAAGGGTATTTCAACGATGAGGGGCTCGACTACGAGTTCCACGACGTCAAGAAAAGCGTTGCCGCGACCAAGACGGCGGAAGAGCTTCCGCCCGAGCAGCGAAGCGGCGCTTATCAAACCTTCGAAGGTCAAGGGCGCGCTTGCGATGTGAGCTCCGCCTGTCATTGGACGGTCAACATGGCCGCTTCGAACAGCCACGGGCGACTCTGGGGTGAGGCCTATTCCGTGACCCCGGGCGGCATCTATGTGTCGCAAGACTCCGACATCCGCAGCCCCGAAGATCTCACCGGCATCCCCATCACCGTAGGGTTTCAATCCGGGAGCCACTACTCGACGATCCAGGCCCTCGAGCCGTTTATCGAGCGCGACCAAATCAAGCTGCACTATGGCGGCATGCTGTTCCAGAGGCTCGAGCTCTTTACCGACGGCGAAGTTCCCGCGGCAAATCTCTTCGGCGGCCCGATGTATTTCGCCGAGCAGCTCGGCTACCGAAAGATCATCGACACCTCGTTCATGATCGCGGCGATGATCTCGGACGACGTCGAAACGGACGACGTGCGCAAATGCTATCGCGCTCTCAAGCGCGCGCAAGCCGACATCGATCTGCAGCTCGAGAAGTACAAGCATTATTATCGCAACGAGTTTCCACCTCGCTTCCGTGACGAGCTGGACACGCGCACCTTCGGGCCGGGCGAGCGGATCGTTTTCGACCCCTATACCCGTGAGATGTTCGACGTGACCCACAAGTGGGTCGAGGATTGGAAGATCTTCGACGAGAGCAAAGTCGGCCACGGCACTTACGAGGAATCGGTCGCGTCGCCGACGACTTGATCCCATGGCCCGCATCACGTTCGGTCTCGCGACCTCGCATGGTCCCCTTCTGTCGACACCCCCGGACAAGTGGGACTTGCGGGTCCAAGCCGATCGCAAGAACCCGGCGCACCCGTTCCGAGGCGGAACCTACACGTTCGACGAGCTCGCCGAGCTGCGCGCTCCGGAGGACCTCGCGCGCCAATCGAGTCTCGAGGAGCGCTCGAGGCGACACGCGGCCTGCCAGAGCGCTATCGCCAAGCTGGCCGACGCGCTGAAGAGCGAAGCACCCGACGTGGTCGTGCTGATCGGAAACGATCAGAGAGAAATCTTCAAAGACTCCCTCACGCCAGCATTCAGCATTCTTCACGGCGCGAGCGTTGACAACGTCGCGCTCGACGAAGCCCGTCTTGCCGCACTCAAACCGGGACTAGCCCTCGCCCATTGGGCCAACGTACCGGAGGAGACGGTGAGCTATCCCTGCGTTCCCGAGCTCGGGGAACATCTCATCACGTCTCTCATGGATGACGGGTTCGACATCGCAGCCATGAAGTCCCTTCCCGAGGGTCCGGGCGGCCGTCGCGGCCTCCCCCACGCCTACGGATTTGTTTACCGGCGCATCATGAACGACGTGCCTATTCCCGCGGTTCCGGTGGTGTTGAACACTTTTTTTCCGCCCAATCAGCCCACGGTGTCGCGATGTTTCGGGCTCGGTCAATCGATCGCGCGCGCGATCGACACGTGGGAGAAAGACCTTCGCGTCGGCATCATCATGTCTGGCGGCCTTAGTCACTTCGTCATCGACGAAGATTTCGACGACAATGTACTTTCTGCGATGAAGTCCAATGACGCGGCGCGCCTCGAAAAAATACCGGCACATTTTTTCCGCTCTGGGACTTCGGAAACGAAGAACTGGATCGCAGGAATCGGTGCCCTCGCGGAAACGGAGCTTCAGATGAGCTTGGTCGACTACGTGCCGTGCTACCGTTCAAAAGCCGGTACGGGCAACGCCATGGGTTTTGCAACCTGGAAGTAAGGAGAATCAATAGAGTGCTCGTTCAGTGACAGAGTCTACGACTAGAACCCCGGAGCGCGTTCCACCCATCGACCCATCCAAAGCTGAAGGAGCGCTCACCGGCGCCCGCTATCTCGAAAGCCTCAGAGACGAGCGCGAAATCTGGTACCGGGGCAAGCGCATCACCGACGTGACCACCCATCCGGAGCTCCGCGAAATGGCTCATAGCCTTGCGCGCATCTACGACATGCAGCACGCGCCGGAGACCCGCGACGTAATGACCTACGAGCAGGAGAACGGGCTCCGCGCGTCCTATTCGTACTATCTCCCGACTGAACCGGAAGAACTATTGCTACGGCGGCGCAATACCGAAGTCTGGGTGCGCGAGGTCTTCGGCATGTGCGGACGGCTCCCGGATTTCTGTTCTTCGATGGTCGTCGGCTATTACGACATCCGGGAGCAGCTTGCCGAGCTCGATCCCGCGCTCGCGAAAAACACCGAGACCTATTTGAGCTACGCGCGCGACCACGACCTGTGCCTCTCGCACGCGCTCCACGATCCGTGCATGGATAAATCGATCCGGCCCTCGCAAGATCCGGATCGATGTGTCCGCGTCGTGCAGGAGCGGGATGACGGTGTGATCGTACGCGGGGCACGCTTCAACACCCTCGGACTCTTCTCGAACGAGATCCTGGTCTCACCCACATATTTCTTCACCGAGGACGAGCCCGAATTTGCCATCTGGTTCACGATCCCCGTTAGCACACCGGGCCTGAAACAGGTCACGCGCGAGGTCTATGGGGGAAGGAATCCACAAGACCATCCGGTGTCCTCGCGCTTCGACGAAGTCGACTCGCTCGTCATTTTCGATGACGTCTTCGTTCCCTGGGAGCGTATCTTTCTCTATCGCGAGCCGCTCGCCGCAAACCGTTTGTTTCGAGGCAACGTCATGAACTGGGCCGCCTATGCGGGGACGGTCTTGACCCAGATGCGCATGGAGATCTTGATCACCGTTGCCCATCTCCTGGCAAAGAGCTCCGGGATGGATACGAGACCGCACGTCGTCGCCGCCCTCGGCGAGATGTGCACTTATCTCTCGCTACTACGCTCCAACCTGCGCGCCGCTGAGGTCGCTTGTGTGACGACGCCGGGCGGCCACTACAAGCCGGCGCCGTCGCCCGAGCGGCGCTCGCTCGTCACGATGATCTCGGAGCGATTCGTGGAGCTCGTCGAGCATATCGGCACGAGCTCGCTCATCTTCCTCCCGAACGCGGAAGACTGGGACACGCCCGAGATTAGGAAACATCTCGATGTCTACATGCGGGGCAAGAAAATGTCGCCCAAGGACCGCTACAAGCTCTGCAAACTCGCCTGGGAGCTCACCGGAGATGCTTATGGAAGTCGCCAGCAGCTCTACGAGCGGCTACACTCGGGCGACCCGAACATGATGGTCGTGAACGCTTACAAAAACTTCGATCTCTCCGACGGTGTCGACCTGGTTTCGAAGTTTCTAGACCTCGAAGTCGATGGGTAGTGGGTAGCGTGGACTTTGTTGAGACCCGAAGATAACGAGCTGCTCACCCGCGTCGGCCCCGAGACGCCGATGGGCCGTTTGCTGCGCCGCTTCTGGCTACCGGCGCTGCTCGAAGAAGAGTTAGCGGGACCGGACAGCGACCCCGTCAAGCTGCGGCTTCTCGGCGAAGATCTCGTGGCCTTTCGCGACACGGACGGAGCCATCGGTTTCCTCGACGCGCATTGCCCGCACCGGCGCTCGAATCTTTATTTCGGCCGTAACGAGGAGCACGGCCTCCGCTGCGTCTATCACGGTTGGAAATTCGACGTGCGGGGACAGTGCGTCGACATGCCATCCGAGCCGGCCGAGAGCTCGTTCAAGGACAAAATCAAAACGCGGTCCTACCCCAATTGCATCTTCGGAGGCGTGGTTTGGATCTATATGGGCCCGCCCGAGCTTCTGCCCGAGCTGCCGGATTTCGAGTGGGCGCGTCTTCCCCGCTCCCGCTCCATCGTCACGAAGCGCGTGCAACCGTGCAACTGGGCCCAAGCGGTCGAGGGCGGCATCGACTCGAGCCACATCTCTTACCTCCATCGGAACCTAGCGGATCTCAACCCCGTGACGGCAGGCCGCGGCCATCGGAGCTACACGTCGCGCGATCGCTCACCAGTCTTTTTCGTTCAGGAGACGGATTATGGTCTTCGCATCGGCGCCCGCCGCAACGCGACCGAAGAATCGTTCTACTGGCGCATCACGCAGTTTCTCGTACCGATCTACACGATGATCCCTCCGATTCTCCGGGGCGAGGTCGACAACTCGAGCGAAGATACCTATGCCGGTCACGCGTGGGTGCCGATCGACGACGAAAATACGTGGACGTGGTCGTTCAACTGCAACCCGCATCGTGACTTCAACGAAAGAGAGCGAGCCCTGTTTCACCCGCGGACCGGAATGTGGGGCGCCGTGGACGAGCATTTTCGGCCCCTTTTGAACAAGGACAACGACTACGGCCTCGATCGAGACATGCAGCGCCAGGTGAACTTCACGGGTATCCAGGGCATCCCCAATCAAGACGCCGCGGTGCAAGAAAGCATGGGAACGATCGCGGATCGCAGCCTCGAAAACCTCGGAAGCTCCGACAAAGCCGTCATCGCCTACCGAAAACTACTCCTCGACATGGCGCGCAACCTCCAAAGCGGCAAAGAGCCCGGTGCGGCGCGGGATGGCGCCCGGTACAGCGTGCGCTCCGCCTCGTTGCTTCTCGGCAAAGACGTGCCCTTCGACAAAGGCGCCGCCTCGCTTCTCTCCGGCTCAGAAGAACGTGACCACACCTGATCAAGCCCCAAGCCCCAAGCCCCAAAAGAATGCTTTGACTTTCTCGCCAAATTGACGCACAAAGAGGCTCCCTCGACTGATCGCTCGAGGCTCTCTTGGGCCTCGATGACAATGTGGAGCTTTGTTCTCGTTTATTAGGGCTTATACCTGACTCTCTTCGACAGCGCCGTGGCAATAACCGTCCCGATACCTCAGGAGGGGAGACGCTTTCCCCGTTTCGCTCCCGCTGACCCCGTCCGGATCAGCATGTTCGATAGCCACGCGGTCGCCAGCGACGGGATCGTCGCCGACTTTTCGGAGACCGGGGCTCGAGTCTTCACAGAGAACGGTCTCACGGAAGACGACACCGTCACCATCGACTTGCGAAGTGGTGGTGTGTAGCTCTTCAAGACCCGGGGCCACGTCGTATGGCGCAGGGACGACATGCGCGAATCCGTCGCCGTGGACATCGGAAGCGCGCAAGGCCTCCGCTTTACCGACCTCTCCCCTTTCGCACGTAAGTTATTGCGCCGGCTCAGTCGACAAAACGGAATCGATGCTGCCGCGCTCGAGAGAGCGACCAACCCGATATTGGTCCAAGCGGCGTTCACGATGGGGTCCGATCCGGATCTGGGGCTCATGCTCTTCGCTAACGAGCTAAATGGCCAAAATGGCAAGACCAATGGCAGCAACATCGATCTCGAGGTGGAGCTCGAGCATGAGCCCGCCCCCCACGTACTCCTCGTCGCGCCAGACACCGAGGCGCGGCAAGTACTGCGGCGCCATTTAGAAGAGTCCGAGATTGGCGTCGTCGCCGCACCGAACATGGAAGAGGCGCTCACCTGCGCGCGCCTTGCGCCACCGCAACTGATTATCTGCGAGATGGCCCTCGATGGAGCCTTCTCCGGTTTGGAGCTCGTGCACAAAATCCGCGACGAGTCCGCTCTCATCGCCACCCCAATCGTCCTTCTCGCCGACGCTTCCGGTGAAACGCAACTAGACCCCGCTGTCGGCACCGCCGACGTCTGCCTGCGCCGCCCGTTCGAACCGGAAGAGCTCGTCCACCGCGCCAAAGAGCTCCTGAAAGACGGCCGTCAAAACCATTCCGGCGAGCTCGGCGGCAACTTCGGAGTCTTCAAGAATACCGACATCCTGCAAATGCTAGAGGCCAACCTGGCGACAGGAGTTCTCCACATCGACGGCGAGCGCCACGGCGAGATCCACATGCACGAAGGCCGCATTTGTGGAAGCTTCTCCGTCGGCCTCACCGACGAAGCCGCAGCCCTCCACCTGATACCGGTAAAGTGGGGCCGCTTCCGCTTCATCTCAACCGGCGTCCGCTACAACTTAGAGCAATTCCGATCCACCACCCAACTAATGCTCCTAGCCCTACAACGCCACAACGAAGGCACCTACCCCCCCCAGCCCCTAAGAAAAACCCTGGCGCAAAGCCGCCAACAAAAAGCAGAAATCTCTCACGCTTTTTTTGCTTTTTTTCTTTGCGGCTTTGCGACTTTGCGTCTTTGCGTTGTGCTCTTCGAGGGCGATGGTTCTTCGTGGGGTGGGGTTCAGTCAGAGAAGCGTTCCAGGATCACTTGAATTAGGTCTCGGGTGGAGTGGTTTTTTGGGTCGCCGACGATGCGGGTCTCGCCCCCGAGATCGGTCATGATACTCCGCTCGGGTACCGTCTCTTCGGTGTAGTCTGTGCCTTTGCAGTGTGTGTTCGGACGTAGACGATCGAGAAGGGTTGCAACGTTGTCTTCGTCGAACACGACGACCAGGTCCACGACTTCGAGCGCCGCCACGAGCTCGGCTCGATCGGGCGCCGGTAGGATGGGACGACCCTCACCTTTGAGACGGCGCGTGGCGGAATCTGCGTTGACACCCACGACGAGAAAATCGCCCTCGGCGCGCGCGCCTTCCAGGTAGCGAACATGTCCGACATGTATCAAATCGAAGTGACCGTTCGTGAGCACGACGCGCTTGTTTGCGTCTTTCGCCTCGGCGGTGGCCGCCGCCGCTTCGTCCAGACTCACGACACGACCCATCTCAGCTCTCACCCGCGCGCACGGCATCGGCGAGCTCTTGGCGGGACACGGTGGCCGTTCCGCGCTTCATCACGACGATGCCGCCCGCATAATTGGCCAGCATCGCGGCCTCGGCAAAGGACGCGCCCGCGCCGAGCGCGAGCGTATAGGCACTGATGACGGTGTCTCCCGCTCCCGTTACATCGGCGATCGCGTCGGTGCCGAAGACCGGGATGTGGCGCGTCGGGCGCCGCCGCTCGAAGAGCGCCATACCGTCTTTGCCACGGGTCATGAGGAGCGACTCCGCCCGGAGCTTCTTCAAAAGACGTCGCCCCGAGCGCTCGAGCGTGGCAGCGTCGTGCCCGATGCGAACTTCGAGAGCGGCTTCGACTTCGGGCTCGTTCGGCGTTGCCGACGTGAAGCCCGTATAAGAAAGGATGGAGTAGCGCGAATCGAGCACGGCCGGCTTGCGCATCGACGCCGCGCGGCGGGCAAGCGCGTTGCCGAATTCCGGCGTAATGAGCCCGTAGTCGTAATCCGAGACCATGACGACATCGACCTTGGGAAGAAATTGCTTTAGTGCACTATCGAGGTGCCGAGTAATCTCTTTCGTCGGGCTCACGCGGGTCTTGCGGTCGATGCGCACCACTTGCTGTTTGGCGGAGTGAACGCCGCCCGCGAGGATGCGCGTCTTCATCGGCGTACGATAAGCGCCGTGGCGGCGCACCGCGGAGACGTTCACTTTCGCTTTTCGGAGCGAAGTCAAAAGCTCACGTCCCGCCGCGTCTTTTCCGACGATCCCGACAGCGATCGCGCGCCCGCCCAAAGCAGCCAAGTTGTTGACCGCGTTGCCGCCCCCGCCGGGAACCACGTGCGTCTCGTCATAATCGAGAATCAATACCGGAGCCTCGCGGCTGACGCGCGAAGTCTGTCCGTAGATATATTCGTCCGCGACGAGGTCCACAAAGCACAAGACCCGCACTTTGGCAAGGCCATCGATGAGCGCGAGAAGCCGGTCTCTCACTCGACACTCCCCCAGAAAATATCACAGACCGCGCGATAGACGTTCTCGCCAACGAGGTCCGGCTGGCGCTCCCAACGAGCAGCTTCATATTCGAGGCTTCCTCTACCGAAACCGGTCTTGACGAAGGCACTCCGCGTGCCGGCCGTCCATCCCGCCTGCATATCGGTGATCGAGTCCCCAACCATCCATGATTGCGACAAATCGATATCGAGCTCGCCCTGCGCCTGAAGCAACATTCCCGGCTCGGGCTTGCGACAGGCGCAACGATCACCCGGTTTGTGCGGACAATAATAAATACCATCGAGCCCCGTGCCAGCCTTCTCGAGCGTCGCTTGAAACCCGCCATGAATCTCTTCGACGAGCTCCGCCGGGTAGAACCCGCGCCCCACGCCCGACTGGTTGGTCACGAGCACGGCGAGGTAACCCTCGTCCCGGATCAGCTGGACGGTGTCCACGGCAAAGGGGAAAGGACGGAAACGGTCGCGGTGATTGACGTAGCCCATCAACTCGTTGAGTGTTCCGTCGCGATCGAGAAAAATGGCCGGCTTCCCGCTCATGACGACACCAGCGCGAGGGCTTCATCGTAGACGCGCTCGGGCGTCACGCGCTCCATGCAGCGATGGTCGATCGGGCAGTCTCGGTAGAGGCACGGGCTGCATTCGACCGGCTCGCGCACGACGCGCGCGATGGAGCTGTACGGTCCTGTCTCGCGGTAATCGGTTGGACCGAACACGGCAACCGTAGGGACACGAAGGGCCGCCGCCAAGTGCATCGGACCGGAATCATTCGTGAGAAAAACGGAGAGCTCCGAAAGGACGCCCATGAGCTCACCGAGGGACGTCTTGCCTTGCAGCATCAGAACCCGTTCCTTGGGAAGCCCGGTTCGAACTTCTTCCGCCAAAATGCCCTCAGTGATACCGCCGAGAATGACGACTTGGCCGTCGAGCCTCTCGGCTAGCTTCGACGCCACTTCCGCGTAGCGCGAGGCCTGCCACACCTTCGCGCCGCTATTCGTGGCTCCGGGATGCACGCCAACAAGCGGCCCGCCTTTGTAGCCTTCTCGTTCGAGAAGTGCGCCGCCCGCGCGACGCATCGGCTCAGTAGCTTGGAGGCTCAGGTCCGGCTCGACGAGATCGAGCCCGAGACCGCCGATCAAGTCGAGATAGAAATGAGCTTGGTGGCGCCCGAAGGGGCGCGGCGCGGGCGGAACGCATCGCGTCAGCAACATGCCTCGCTTCTCGGTCGCGTAGCCCCAGCGCTCGGGAATACCGGCCACATGGATCAAGAAAGCCGCGCGGAACGCGTTCGGAAAGAGGATCGAAACGTCGAAGCCCTCGAGGCGCACGCGCCGCGCGGCACGGAGAAAGCCGGGAATTCCGCGATCCTCTCCGTGCGGATCATAGAGGATGGTGTCATCGAAGACGTCGCAGCCCGCATAGAGCTCTTGCACCCAAGGACGGGTGAGCGCCACGAGCCGTGCCTTCGGATGAGTTTTGCGCACGGCGCGCATCGCGCCGAGAGACATGACGGAATCGCCAATCCAGCTCGGCGCAAAAATGAGTATCGAATCTGTTTTCATGGGAGCTCGGCCGCCACCGTATCGACCGCCACCGTATCTGAGGCATGGGGCGCATCTGGAGCTCTCGCTTCCTGGGGAGGGCGCGTTCGAAAGCGGTCGTGCATCCACATCCAACATTCGGGATGCGCGCGAATGTAAGTCTCCTGCACGCGCGTGAGCTCTTGTGTGATCTTCAGAATCGCCATATCTCGATCCATTTGCCGATAAGGCTCACAGTCGATCGGCTCTTCATACACAGCGCGGTACCGGCCATCGGGAAGCGGGTAGCAGAAAGCTGGTACGAGCGCGGCCCCTGTCTTCAAAGCGAACCAAGCTGGCACCGGAGTGGTCGCAGCTTTCCGACCGAAGAAATCGATGAAGACCGCATCTTCGAGACGCACGTTTTGATCGATGACGAGCGCTATCGTTTCACCGCCTCTCAGAAGCCGCCGCAATTCGCTGAGCGCGCCCTCTTTATAGACGACCTTATTCCCGGATATCCCGCGCACGTTCTCGAGCCATTGGTTGAGAAACCGATTGCTCTGGATACGCGCCAAAACGTTGAGCCGGCCGAGCTTGAAACCATGCGCGATGCCATGGAGCTCCCAATTCCCGAAATGGCCGGTTGTGAGGATGACGCCTTTGCCCCGCGCCCGGGCGCGCTCGAACCTCTCGACGCCTTCGAGCTCGACGAGCCGCTCCATTTCCGCAGGACTTGGATAGCCAAGCGAGATGAGCTCGAAGAGCATCGATCCGAAATGCCGGTAGGCGCCGCGTGCTATCTCCCGCTTCTCGCGGTCACTTTTCTCGCTTCCGAAGGCTAAATCGACATGGCTGATGGTCGATTTTCGGTGCCTTCGGTCGAGCATGAAGACAAGGCTCCCCGCCGTGCGTCCCCACACAAGCTTCGCGCGCCGTGGCAGGAAACGCATCACCACAGAAAGCGCGAGCGCCAGAAAATACTCGAAACGATGCTTCATACGACAACCAAACCGAGCATTTTACCTCGAAACGCCGTCGTCAACCCAACACGGCCAAAGGGGGCAACGAGGCCACACCGTCCAACAGCGCACCCAGCGCGGAGGGGTCCGAGATTTCGCTCTCGATGTCGATGCGATAGATCGGGAGTGCTACGGCGGTGCTTTCTTCCAGCTTCACGGCGTCTTTTCCAGTCACCAAAAGCGCCTGGGCGCCCTTGCCGCTCGCACCGGCCGCGATCGCTTCGAGCTCCGACGCGCTCCACGAATGGTGGTCTCGACGCGTCTCGAACGTAACGACGTCGGCGTCGAGACTCTCTCGAGCTCTCTCTGGCCTCGCGATGCCAACGGCGAGCGCCACCGGTTTGCCGTGAAAAGCATCGGCGCTCAGCCGCTCCCCGCCGTCGAGCCGGGAAAACCCGACCACTCGGGTGATAGAGCGCAGAACCAGCTTGTCGAAGCGTGTGGGAGGGCGGCAGCCCTCACGATAACCCGTGAGCACGATCGCATCTGCTCGCGACAAGCTGGCGACAGGCTCGCGCAAACGACCCGCGGGTAATAGACGCAGTTTCGGATCACCACAATCGAAACACACGATATCCAGATCGCGGTATAGCCGCCGGTGTTGGAACCCGTCATCGAGCACGAGCACATGCGGCCCAAGCCTCTTGAGCAAAGCAAGTCCCGCTTGGTAGCGGTCAGAACCCACCGCCACCACGAGACCCTCGACCTTGCGCGCGAGCTCGACCGGCTCGTCGCCGCCATCCCGCGCGCTGGCGAGCACTTCCTGTCCATCCGAGACGAGAACGAAAGGCGCACTCCCCTCCCGTCTATAACCTCGAGAAAGCACGGCGACGGGAATCTTTCGCGACAGGAAGTGGCGCGAGACCACTTCCACAAACGGCGTCTTGCCACTCCCGCCCACCGTGAGATTGCCAACGCTCACGACAGGAACGTCGAGCTTCTTTGGCTCGACGCGATCATAATAGCGGTTACGGACAGACACCGCCGCGCGATAAATCCAAGAGAGCGGTGCTAAGGCTTTCATGCGAAGAGCTCTTTCAAAACGTTGACCGTGCGCTCGGAAGCGCCGCGTTGCTCTTCGACGACACGCCGAGCGCGCTCGCCGAGGATACGCGCTCTATCCGGGCTATCGATCAACTCTCGCAACGCGGCCTCGAGCGCTGGAGCATCTTCGACCTGAACAACGGCTTCCGCTTCTAGAAACGAGCGCGCGATGTCGGCGAAGTTCTGCATATGTGGTCCGAACAAAACCGGCTTGCCCTCAGATGCGGGCTCGATGATGTTATGGCCGCCCTGATTGGCGAGGCTCCCCCCGACAAAAACATAATCGGCTTCTCGGTAGAGTGACGCGAGCTCCCCGAGCGTATCGAGAATCAGTACGTCAGGATCGGCCGGCATGGCGTTCGGCGTTGAACGGCGAGCGATACGCAGATCACGGCCACGAGCGAGCTCGTAGACGTCGTCGAAACGCGGAGCATGGCGCGGCGCAAGCACGAGGAAGAGATCGGGATAGTCCTTTCGCAGGGACTCGAAAATGGACAGGAGCGCCGCCTCCTCACCGGCAGACGTGCTCCCTCCCACGAGAATCCGCCTCCCATCCGGAACAATGCGACCGTCGCGCGACGGCGCTTGAGGCAGCGCGTCGAACTTCAAGCTTCCCGTCCGTTTGATCTTGCTGGCGGAGGCGCCAAGCGCTGCGATGCGCTCGGCATAGAGCTCGTTCTGCATGCAGAACATGTCCACCTGCTCGAGATAGTGCTTCATGACGCCGGCGATGGCCTCATAACGCGGGAAGGACCCGTCGGAGATGCGGCCATTCGCGATCATCGTGACCGCCCCCGCGCGGCGGCACTCGCGGAGCAAGTGCGGCCATAGCTCGGTCTCCATGACGACGAGGGCAAGTGGGCGAATCCGAGCGACGACGCGGCGCACGAGAAACGCGAAGTCGAACGGGCAGTAGAAAACGGCGTCCACCCCCGCGAGCTTGTCCGTGGCGACCTGGCGGCCGGTAACGGTGATGACCGAGACGACGATGGGTGTGTCCGGAAACGCTTTTTTTAGCGACGGCAGCAGGGTCGCGACCGCCAACACCTCACCAACTGAGACCGCGTGTACCCAGATCGAAGGCCCGTCCGGGGCCGCAAGCTCTGTGAGTCCAAAGCGCTCGCGGAGACTTCGTGCGTAGCCTTTTTCGCGAAGGCTCCGATAGATCAGGTAAGGGAAGCCAAGCACGAGGAGCCCCGAAAAAAGGACGCTATAAAGATGATACATCAAAGGTCGGGGAGGACTATACGGAATCGACTGAAAACAAGCAAGTTACGGCACGCGTTGACAGCTTTGCGGATCGCGACCTATACTTTCGCTCACTCGCCGCGGGTCTCCCCGATAGGCGTGGCAGAACGCACGCAGACCCGGCAATTCTCGAAATCTAGGAGAACAATGGAATGGCAATCAAGGTAGGCATCAACGGGTTCGGCCGCATCGGGCGGAATATTTTTCGTGCGGCTTTGGGTGATAGCGAGATCGACATCGTCGCCGCCAACGACATCACGGACGCGGCGACCCTCGCGCATCTTCTCAAATACGACTCCGTTCTCGGCAATCTCGAACAAGACGTGAGTGCGGATGGCGATACCATCACCGCGGGCGGCGAGAGCTTCAAAGTCCTCAAGGAACGCGACCCGGCAAACCTGCCTTGGAAGGACCTCGGCGTAGACATCGTCATCGAGTCTACCGGGCTTTTTACCAAGCGCGAAGACGCTTCGAAACACCTCGCCGGCGGCGCCAAGAAGGTCATCATCTCGGCTCCGGCCACGAACGAAGACTTCACCGTCGTCATGGGCGTCAACCATGACAAATACGACCCGTCGCAGCATCACATCATCTCGAACGCGTCGTGCACGACGAACTGCCTCGCGCCGCTCGTCAAGGTCCTAAACGATTCTTTTGGCCTCGCCAAAGGAATCATGACGACGATCCACTCCTACACGAACGACCAGAAGCTCCTCGACCTTCCGCACAAGGATTTGCGCCGCTCGCGAGCCGCCGCGCTCTCGATGATCCCGACGAGCACCGGCGCTGCTGTTGCTGTCACCACCGTGCTGCCGGAGCTCAAAGGCCGGCTCGACGGCATTTCCGTTCGAGTGCCGACGCCGAACGTGTCGCTCACCGACTTGACCGCCGTCTTGGAGAAGGACGTCACGGCCGCGGACGTCAACGACGCTCTGAAAAGCGCCGCCAATGGAAAGCTAAAGGGCATTCTCGCCTACTCGGAGGCACCTCTCGTCTCGGCCGATTTCCGCGGAAACCCGAACTCGTCCATTGTCGACGCGCCGTTCACGAAGGTTGTCTCGAACAACGCGGTCAAAGTGCTCGCATGGTACGACAACGAGTGGGCCTTTTCCTGCCGCGTCAAAGATCTGATCCACTACATCGTTGAGAAGGGCCTCTAGCCGACATTCACGAACGCCCATCGCGCGATGGCCGACGTAAAACTGCTCTATATCGAAGACGACCTAGAGCAACGCCCGAATATGGCGGCGAGCCTCGAGGAACGAGGCTTCGCGGTCGCGACCGCCTCCTCCGGCAAGGAAGGTCTCGAGCTTCTCGCCTCCGACAGACCTTCGCTCGTCCTCTGCGATCTCAACATGCCAGAGATGGACGGGCTCGCCGTGCTCGAGCAGGTTCAAAGACTGGATCCCGATCTTCCGTTCCGCTTGCCGTAAAAGCGGTCATGCAAGGAGCGCAACGATTTCTCGTCAAGCCGGTCAGCGTGAACGAGATGGAGATAGCCATCCACCAGGCTCTCGAGTTCGCAAAGCTTCGGCGCTGGCAGCGCGAAGCTGAAGAGCAGCTCACCCGTCTCGTCGAGACAGCCCCCGTTCCTTACATCATCACCCGGAAATCGGACGGTGAAATTCTCTATGCGAACAGCCATCTTGCGGACGTCTTCGGCATACCACCCGAAGAGATCAAGGGGCGCTCGTCGACCGATTTCTACTACAACGCGGGAGAGCGCGACGAAGTCATCGCGCGCCTCGAGAAAGACGGGTTCGTCAAAGACCTCGAAGTGCAAGTCCGTCGCGCCGACGGGAGCTTCAAGTGGATGGTCTTCTCACTCGCGGAGACAGAGATCGGCGGCGAGGAGGTCGTGCTCGGCGGCTTTCTAGACATCACACGCCGGAAAGAGATGGAGGAGAAACTCCGGATCTACCGCGAAGTCTTCTGGCACTCGGTCCATCAGTTGATGCAGCGCCTTGTGGCCTGGCTCGACGGAGACGTGAGAGAAAAACGCGTAGTCCTTGATCGCGGGCTCGATCTTCCACGCAACAGCAAAGGCAGCGGTCGTAATGAAACCGTCGACGAGGATAGAAACGCCACTCCGCGCGGCCTCGAGACAAACGCCCACTAGCCCCGCGATCTCGAGACCGCCTACCTAAGCCAAGATGGCGCGCGGCGTCTTCGGGCTGTGAAGCGCGAGCGCTCGCTCGATGACGTCCACCTTACGGCGAAGCCCAGGCCCGTCCACCCCGGTGCCGCGCCCCGTAACGGCCGCGACGGGAAGACCCGTGAGCGCAGCCGTCATCGCACTGGCCGCCGTCGTGTTACCGATGCCCATCCCTCCGAGCCCCAAGATTCGTACCCCTACGAGCCGACGTACTTCGCTCCTACCAACCTGAATCGCCGCGTCCATCTCCTCTTCGGTCATGGCGGGCTCGCGCACGAAATTTCGTGTGCCACGTCGAACGGCGGGGCTCGACAATGTCCCAACGTCGACAACGGAAAGATCCGCATCGGCCACACGTGAGAGAGCGTTGATGGCCGCACCGCCCGCGTTGAAGTTCGCAATCATCTGTCCCGTAACTTCAGAAGGATAGGGACTCACTCCCTCTTCGGTCACGCCGTGATCCCCCGCGAAAAGAACGATCGCGCGCGGCCGTATCTTCGGCGCGTCCGTTCGTTGGATCGCGGCAAGGCGGACCGCAATCTCCTCGAGCCGGCCGAGGCTTCCCGGCGGTTTCGTGAGCTGCCCCTGGCGTGCCCGCGCCCTCTCGGCACAGTCTTCGTCGGGAGGCGCTACCACGCTTTCGCCCAACTCGAGCCCTCCCCATCGCGAAGCTTCGCGTCAATCCCCTTCTCTTTCTCGACGAGACGTCCGAAAAGCCACAGTAGATCCGAGAGCCGGTTGATGTACGTGATCGCGAGCGGATCGACCTCGCCACCCTCGTCTCCCAGTCGAACGGCAACCCGCTCCGCACGCCGGCACACCGTGCGCGCCACGTCATAGGCCGCCGAGACAGTGTCTTCTCCCGGAAGCACCCAATCGCCGACAATGCCTTCGATGGCCTCGATCTCGTCGACCTGGCGGGTCAGCGCATCGACCATGGCCTCCGTCACGCGATTCGTCTTCTTGTCATCCTCGGGGCTCGCGAGCGACGCGCTCACGGTGAAAAGCTCCTTCTGGATCTGCTTCGCGGCCTCCGCTACTTTCTCGTGACGGCAGATCGACCGCGCAAAACCCATGGCCGAGCCAAGCTCGTCGAGCGTCCCGTAGGCCTCGACTCTCATGTCCCCTTTCGAGACCCGACTTCCACCGACGAGACTCGTGTGGCCTTTATCACCTGTTTTCGTTGCAATAGACATCTTCGTTTACTCCTCTAAATCGCCGCATAACGTCGGCGACGACTCAACAGCAAAAGAAATAGTGGTCCGCCAATCAAAGCCGTGACCGCACCAACTGGAAGCTCACTCGCTCCAAGGACCGAGCGTGCCAGCGTATCGGCGAGCACGAGGAAGGCCGCGCCGAGCAAGATCGAGCACGGGATCACGATCCTCAGATCCTCGCCGAACAGAAGCCGCACCGCATGCGGCACGATGAGCCCGACAAAGCCGATCGGCCCGGCGACGGCGACGCTCACACCGACGATGAGGCACGACGCAACATAAACGAGGCGCTCCGTTCGACGCACGTCGACGCCGAGCGCCGCCGCCGACTCCTCGTCCACCGCGATGAGGTGAAGATCGCGTGTGACCGCAAGAAGAAACACGAGCCCAGGCACGAGAAAGATCAACATGCGCCACACGAGACCGGCGCCGACAACGTCGAGGCTTCCGACCATCCAGCGAAGGATCTGAAGCGCCCGCGTGTAATCGGTCATGAACTGAATCATCAAGATGCCAGCGCCCGCGATCAAGTTCAGGACGACGCCCGCTAATAGGAGCGAGCCCGGCATGACGACGCTGCCCGCGGAAGCGAGCCGGTACACAATAGCAATGAAAGCCATCGAGCCCGCAAAGGCAAACAGGAACACCAGCGGAATCCCGGCGACGCTTGCACCGAGTCCGAGTGCGATAGCGATGCTCGCGCCGAGCGCCCCGCCTCCGGAAACGCCGAGCGTGAACGGCTCTGCGAGAGGGTTTCGGAAAAGTGCCTGCAGCGCGGCGCCGACGCCGGCGAGCGAGCCGCCCACGAGAAGCCCGAGGGCGACCCGAGGGACACGGAGACGAAAGAAGATCGTACGCGTGGTCTCGTCCGTCCCGAGCCGGCTCCAGTCGATCTGTTGATAGCCCGTCGAGAGCGCAAAGAGTGTGACGCCACAAACGACCACGAAGAAGAAGGCGAGTGCCAAGAGAAGTCGCCCGCCCGTCGTCATCACCCCTCCGACCAGACGAACGTACGGCCTTCTACCCGATGGGCTCGGACTCCTGGGTCTTCATAAATCTCCGAGAGCGTTTTCTCGTTCAAGACGTCCTGGGAAGGCCCCTCGGCGACGAGACGGCCGCCGCGCATCGCCAAAAGATAGTCGAAGCTCGCGTCGAGCATCTGCAATTCGTGAGTCACGACGAGCACCGTGAGCTCTCTCTCCTCACGCAGACGCTGGAGGGCTCCGAGAAGCTGCGCGCGGTGCTTCAAATCGAGCGCGGCAGCAGGCTCGTCGAGAAGCAAGAGATTCGCCCGCTGCGCGAGCGCCCTCGCAACAACGACCATCTGCTGCTCGCCCCCGGAGAGCTCCGTAATGGGACGCTTCGCCAAATGGGTGGCACCGACACTCTCGAGCGCTTCCATCGCGATGTCCACATCGCGACCGGTCTCGAAACGAAACCGCGACGTATAGGGGCTTCGACCGGTCAAGACGAGCTCGAGAGCGGTGAAAGGAAAGACGCGACTTTGCTGCTGCGGTACGTAGCCAATACGCCTCGCGCGAGCGCGAGGCTCGATATCGCGGAGCGGCTGCCCTTCCAGAAAGACCGTGCCCTCGGACGGAGAGAGAACGCCGGACAGCAACCGCAATAGCGTCGACTTCCCGCAACCGTTCGGACCGATGAGCCCGCAAAAGTGCCCGCGGGTGAGCGAGAGGGACACCCCCTCGATCACACGCATGGCTCCGTAAGAAAAAACGAGAGATTCAGCAGCGAGGACGGCGCTCACTCTAAGGCCTCGGGGTGGAGACGGCGCGCAAATTCCCACGCAGCCTGAACCGCGAACTGTGACGGATGGACGAGCAGCTTGTTCGTCAAAGGGTAGATGCGGTCATTCTCGACGGCCCGCACCGAAAGGGTGCCCCACACCTCGGTCGGGTCTTCCGAGAGACTTCCGCCTCCCGCCACGGTCGGCGTCGTGAGCGCTTGCACCATGTCGAAGATGACTTCGGGGTCGAACACCACGAGCGCTTCCGCGCCGAGCTGCATGTAATTGTGCCGCGCGGGCGGCATGATCGGCTCACCGCCCGCGATCTCGATGAGCTCCGTCAAATAGCTGCCTTGTGTCGCGATGTAGATATCCCGCAGGGTCCCGGGAAGCCGATCGACGACGACGAGCACTTTTGGACGCGGCCTCCCGCGCGTCCGCCGACGGATATCGTCGAGCTCCGCCCGCATCTCGTCCGCGAGCTTCTTGGCTTGCACCTCGTGACCGACGGCCTCGCCGATCGTCTCGATCGACTCGAAGATGTCGGCCATCGACTGGCTCCCGACCGCCAGCGTCTCGATCCCAAGCGCATGGAGCTTCGGCTCCATGAGCGGAGCCTGTGCGTCGACGCCTGTAAGCATGACGAGGTCCGGCTGGAGCGCAACGATCTGCTCCAGATTGGTGTCGGTCCATCCGCCGACACGCGGAAGGTTCTCGACCGCGGGTGGATACTCGCTATATCTCGACACCGCCACGACGCGATCGAAGGCGTCGATCCCGTACAGGATCTCGGTGACGCTCGGAGAAAGTGAAATGATCCTCTGCGCGAGCGCGACAACGAGTAGAAGCTTCATGTGTCTAGAAGGCGCCTAGAAATCAAATGCCGCGCCAACGAGCGCGTAGCGTCCGGGTGTACGGAACCCACTTTCCGAAATCTGCTGGTCGAAGAGATTCTCGATCTTGCCGAACAGACGAAGCCCCGCGTCGAAGCGATAGCTCGCCACGAAGTCACTCTTGAAGTAGCTCTCGAAACGATAGACGCGGCTCGCGAAAGTGCGAGGGTCGAAAATCGGGGCGAGGTAGCTGCTTAAAGCAACGAGGTCGAAACTCAACGTGACGCGGCTACCGATCTGCTTCGTTGCAACGAGCGCGAGCTGATGGCGCGGGATGACGAAGGCGTGCGTCTGGTGTTCCGTCACCCCTGCTGGCGGCTCCGCATCGGTATAGGTGTAGGACGTGTTCAAATGGAACCCGCCAGAGGCGACGACATTGGCCACGAGCTCGATACCTTGGGTCGTACCGCCATCGGTCGACAGATAGCCCCCGAACCGGCCAAAAGGATCGGTGGCCGGGTCGATACCGCCGGAGAAATCGAAAATGATGATCTCCGAAAGCCGCGTTCGAAAGTAAGTGGCCGAGACGCGGGCGCGCCGCGACGAAAAGCTCTGCTCGACTCCCACATCGAAAGTTCGGCTGCGCTCCGGGCTCAAGCGCGGGTCCCCGAAGACGAAATAGCCAAAGGACGAGAAGGACGTGCCGTAGCGCTCGAAGAGCGACGGCGCGCGGTAACCATTGCCGAAATGAGCGCGGAGCTTCGTGCCGCTATCGAAGCTATAGGCGCCCGACAAGTCGCCCGTGAAAGCGCTCTCGAGGGACGGAACCTCCATACCCACAAAGGGTGCGTTCGTCGACGGAGCGAATACGGGATCGCTGAGCGAGAACCACTGCGCTCGAGCGGCGCCCGTAATCGAAAGCGTCCCGTCCATCAAACTCACTTGATCTTGTACATAAAGACTCTGACTCGTCTGCGAAACATCAACGCTCGAGTTGGCGCTAGGATCGTCGGGCAAGGAGCGATTGAAGAACGACTCTTGCTCGAGCTCGAGCCCCGCCTGGATGTGCTGCCGCCCCCAATCGAAATCCGTCCTGGCGGTGACCGTGTGGATACTCCCTTCGAACTCGGCGAGGGTCGAGGTCACGGGCTCGAAAGCGCTCACGCCTTCGGGCCCATCGAAGAAATTGCGGCTGGTGAAAAGGCCGTGATAGCTAATGGTGTAGCCGAAATCCTCCCGCGGTCTCTGTTCGAAGGTCACGAGCGCGGACGTAAAGCTCGCGTCGCGTTGTGAGTCCGGGTCATCCGCGTTCGGCACGTAATTGCCGTCGGCGACCGCGTCGATGATGCCAGTCGGAGGCAGCGCTCCGAGCGCCTCCGGGCTCTCGTTCAAATCCAGCTTCGCGTTCGCATCGTAGAAACGGAAGGCGAGGCTCGACGTGGGCCCGAGCTTCACCTGCGCCCGCCCCTGAACGCTCGTATTGCGCACGGAGTCGTTACCGTCAACGCCGTCGGCGACGTTCAGATGCGAGAGGCCGAAGCTGTAGAGAAGCCGATCGCGATAGCCCCCGGAAGTTTGAGCGTTCGCGCGAAAAAGACCGAGCCCCCCGCCCTCGGCGAGAATGCTCCCACGGGGGTCGCCGCCACCGGGATTGGTAACAATATTAATGGCGCCACCACCAGCATTGGTGCCGTAGAGCGTCGAGCCTGCACCGCGAAGAACTTCCACCCTCTCGAGACCCGTCGCCATGAGCGCTTCGAGAAAAGGCGACGCATCGCCCTGCGGGGCAGCGGGATCGCGAAAACGTGCGCCGTCGAGAAGCACCGCGGTGTCTTCGGTACGAAGCCCGCGGATCTTGATAGAGGTGAAGCTCCCCGGACCACCAAGCTGCTGCACCCGAACCCCGGGAACCATGCGAAGCCCCTCCGGAATGAAGTACTCGTCGCGCGCTTCGAACTCTTTCGCACCCAAGACGGTAACCGTCTTCGTGACTTCGTCAGATGTTTGCGCCATGTCCGCGCTCGTGACAACGATAGATTCTTCGAAGACGGCAAGGTCGAGCCGAAGCTCGAGCGACAGAGACCCGCCATCGACGAGCCGAACGACCTGCGGAGCGCTACGCGTAAAACCAGAAGCTTCCGCCTGCACGACATAAACACCGGACGTCAGCAGCCCGAACCGATAGCGGCCTTCGCCGTCGACACGAATGCTCGCGCGCCACCCAGCGTCGCGCCGCGAGAGCTGCACCGTCGCGTGCGGAACACCCGCATCTTGGGAATCGACCACACGGATGTCGATAGAATCCGCAAGCACAACGCTCGCAACCACAGTGAGGAGAAAAGTGAACAGCACGCGCATCTGAGACCTCCCAGTCAATACTGCGAGTCCCGATAGCAGGCGACGACCGAAGGCAAGAAAAAAACTCCTCGCCTTCGGTGGACGAGAAGTTTCGCTCTAGCCTGCCTCGAAACCGGGCTCTTCCCACCGAAGAGCACCCCGACTTCTCGACTCAGGCAGGTTTCCTGACTCACGGATCCGCGCCTTCCGTCCGCCTTCCCCCCAGCATCGCGCCGAGAGTGGCTGCCAATTGTTTGGCCTGAACTTGGGCTTTCCGCTTACAGTGGCGTGGGCCGTTGAGGTTTCTCACCCCATTCCCTTTTACCCGAACCATTCGGGCACCTGAGCCTGTCTGTCGCCGAGAGTATAGCAAATATCCCGTGTAGCGGTGCTATTGAAGCCCATTAAGCAGGTAGCCCGAATGGGCTATAATAAGCGCTTTGCTCGACGATGAAGAAGCTCACAATGGACGCACTGGAGATGGCGGGACGTCGCGTCTTCGTGCGCGTCGACTTCAACGTGCCGCTAAAAGACGGTATTGTTCAAGAGGATACACGGATCCGAGCCACGCTCCCGACACTGAAACAAGCCCTCGACAAGGGCGCGAAACTCGTGCTTGGCTCGCACTTGGGACGCCCGAAAGGAAAGCGACGCCCCGAGCTGAGCCTCGCGCCGGTAGCCGAGAGGCTCTCGGAGCACCTCGGAAAACCGGTCCGGTTCTGCGGAGAGACCGTCGGTGACACCGTCGACCGAGAGGTCGGAAAGCTCGCGAATGGCGAGATGTTGCTCCTCGAGAACCTTCGCTTCTACCCCGGCGAGACCGACAACAATGCAAACTTCGCGCGCCGCCTCTCGACGACGGCCGAGCTCTACGTGAACGACGCCTTCGGCACCGCCCATCGCGCCCACGCTTCCACCCAGGGCATGGTGCGACATTTCGAGCAAGCCGCCGCCGGAACGCTGATGGAAAAAGAGCTCCACTATCTCGACATGGCGCTTACCGATCCACCGCGCCCATTTACCGCCATGCTCGGAGGGGCGAAAGTCTCCGACAAGATCGAGGTGGTGCGCTCGTTGCTCGAAAAAGTGGACCGCTTGCTCATCGGTGGAGGGATGGCCTACACATTTCTGCGGGCACAAGGACTACCCACTGGGAAATCGCTCGTGGAGGAAGACAAGGTCGAGCTCGCCAAGAGTCTTCTCGCGGAAGCTGGCGAGAAACTCGTACTCCCCCTCGACCACATCGTGGCCTCGAATTTCGACCCCGAAGCCGAGCACCGAGTCATGCCGATCGGCGAGATCCCGGACGGCTGGATGGGACTCGACATCGGCCCCGAGACCGTCGCCGCCTACGGCGACCAAATCCGCGCCGCGAAGATGATTCTGTGGAATGGCCCGATGGGCGTTTTCGAGATGGAGCCCTTCGCCAAAGGAACGGTGGCGCTCGCCGAGGTCATAGCCGCGAGCGATGGAACGAGCGTGGTCGGAGGCGGTGATTCCGTCGCCGCGGTACACCAAGCCGGCGTCGCCGACCGCATCACTCATATCTCGACGGGCGGAGGCGCGTCACTCGAGTTTCTCGCCGGAGAAAAACTACCCGGAGTCGAGGTATTGACGGATGCGTAGACCGATCATCGCCGCCAACTGGAAGATGCACATGACGCTCGGAGAAGGCACCGAGCTCGCCAAGGGAATCGTCGAAGGCAGCCGCGACATGGACGATGTCGACATCGTGCTCGCCCCACCCTTCACGGCGCTCAGCACCGTGCGCAAGGAAATTCACAAGACACCCATCGCGCTCGGCGCACAGAATCTCTATTGGGAAGAAAAGGGCGCCTTCACGGGCGAAGTCTCAGCCTCCATGCTCAAGGATGTCGGATGCGACTATGCGATCGTCGGCCACTCGGAACGCCGGCAGCTCTTCGGGGAGATCGACAGAAGCGCGAACAAGAAGGTGCTCGCCGCGCTGACCCACGAACTCATCCCGATCCTGTGCGTGGGCGAGACCGACGCCGAGCGCGACCGAGGCGTGACCTACGTCGTCGTCGACCGGCAAGTGAAGGAGGCGCTCAAGGACGTAGCCGAAACCCAACTCGATCGCGTCGTTATCGCTTACGAGCCGATCTGGGCGATTGGCACGGGCCGCACCGCGACCCCCGCGCAGGCGGAAACAGTCCACCAATCCATTCGCGGCCAGCTCGCGAAGCTCTTCAACACGGACGCCGCCGAGACCGTCCGCCTGCTTTACGGCGGCAGCGTAAAACCGGATAATGTAGACGACCTCATGGCAGAGGCCGATATCGACGGAGCCTTGGTCGGAGGAGCGAGCCTAAAGCCCGACTCCTTCAACCGCATCTGTGGCTTCGAACGGAGAACATAGAAAAATGTTAGTGATTTTCATCACGATCATGCACGTGCTCGTGAGCGTGTTTTTGATCCTCATTGTCCTGACGCAACAGGGCAAAGGACAGGATCTCGCAAGTGCTTTCGGTGGAAGCGGTTCGCAGACGGCTTTCGGCGCTCGCGGAACCGCCACCCTTCTCTCCAAGATCACCGCCGGAACCGCGGCGCTCTTCATGCTCACCTCCCTCAGCCTGAGCTACCTCCGGCCCGCGGTCACCGGGGAGTCCGTCATCCAGGACATCCCGGCACCGTCCCAACCGGCAACGGAACCGGCTGGCGAAACGCCCGAGGCAGGAGCTGGAGCTGACGACGCAGAGGCTGGCGAATCCGCGGATCCGCCAGCCGAAGGGGAATCACCGGACCCGCAATAGACACGCGCCCGGGAGGCGGGAGGCAGGGCCGACAAGAGCTCGATCAGTCAGTCTTGCAGTTCCCACTCTACGTTCTTATAATGGCGCGTCCTTAGGGACACCTTCCTTGTGCCGAAGTGGTGGAATTGGTAGACACGTGCGCTTGAGGGGCGTATGGGGTAACACCTGTGGGGGTTCGAATCCCCCCTTCGGCACCATTCGCGAGCTTGGCCAACAGAGTCAGCAACTTAGCGTCCGGTTATGTCGTAATTGATCACGGATTGATCACGCCTTTTTGAGCACTAGTGCTTGAACCCGCTTTTCCTGTCGGTAAAATCCAAACATTGGAGATATGGGGCGAGTGTAGTAACGAGGTCTTGGGCCAGGTGGGAGAAGTCTCCAGCGAATGGCATAGGTTCCTACCGTCCGGTGTGATTCTAGGATTGATCTACCACTGCCAGTTCAGGAGGCAGTCGCGAGCGAGAACGATTTTGCAGCTTTTTGCCAAGCATGCTGGATTTGTTTGGCACAAAGAGCCGCACGAAATGCAATTCTCATCGACGTCGACGAAGATAGCACAATCCGGGAACTGTGATAAAAATGTGGGCCTCATGGAAGAGTTAGCGCTCCGGCTCACCATCGTCGGCGCCGCTGGCATGGCGTTTCCCGGTATCTCTTTTGCTCTTCTCACCCGCTCGCAGGCCATCATGCTCGACGGTCTCTTCTCTCTCATCTCTTTCGCCAGGGGATTCCTCTCGCTGAGAGTCGCAAAGCTCGTAAAAAGGCCGGTGGTCCTGACTACATGGGCCCGGGGAAATAGCCAAAGTGAAAGCGCATAAACGGCGTCGAATGGCCGGCAACCTCGCTACCGTGCTGTGGACGCTGGCGGCCGCTATCCAGTCTGCTTGCTCCGGCGAAATACCGAGTCAAGACCGGGTGGACTTTTTCTTCACGGACGCCGAATGGAAGGAGTATGGACGGAGAATCGAGCGATCGAACCGAAACGACTTCTCGCTCTCCGTGCGGATGGGCGTGCATCGGGAGTCCGTGAGAGCTACGGCACATTTGCGCGGCAGAGGTTCGTTTCGCTGCGCACGAAGAAGCTACACGCTCAACTTGTACGGGAAGCGGCCTCGCTTTGCCTCTCTCGACTCGGTGACCGACGAATTCTACCTCTTGAGCCTTTGCCTCGATCACGGCTATGTACGCCAGCACACCGTGCTCAAGCTCTGGAGTCAGCTCGGACTGTTTCCACTGAAGCTTCGCTACGTGGAGCTGACTCTGAACGGACGCTCGCGAGGCGTGTATCTGCTCGTTGAGAAGTTGGATCGGATCCGATTCTCTCGAACCGGTCTACGGGCGCTCTTGAGGCGCAACTTTCGCGACGGCAGGACCGTAGTTGAAGTGAAGTATTCGAGGACGGTAGAGCAGGAGGCGCGATCTGATTACGAGAAAACGCTCGAGGAATTCGCGGGGCTTTCAGGAGAGCCGCTCTTGGCTCGTTTTCGCGAGCGCATGAATCTAGACCAATATCTGTTGTGGGTCGCGTCGAACGCACTCCTCCAGAACGGAGATTCCGTTGACGAGCTGTGGCTGCTTGCGGAGGACAACCCGACTCCGCAGGCCGGCGCCCGACCCTATTACACGTTCTTCGCCTGGGATCCAGATGACGTCTTCAACCCGTGCCATTATAATGGGCGATACGCGTTTCACGACCCTCACGAGCTCACCTATTGTGCCGAGGCGGAGTGGGACCACATCCTGCTCGGCGACCCGGCTGGCTACACGTTATATGTCGATGTGCTCGAGGACCTCGTTGAGACCCGGCTCAAACCTCAAATATTCAATGACATCCTTCAGGAAACGAGCGACGCGCTGTTGCCTTTCATGACGCGCGAAAACGTGGCTCCGGCGATGGTAGAGCTCTTCCCGAGTGGAAACGGCTCACCCGAGTCAGACCGGGCGACGGCGGAGGCTACGATACGAGATGCCGTGCGGCATTTGAGCCAATCCTTCGAGCGCTCTTCTCGTGTCATGGAAGAGCGGATTGCTCGTTACCGGAAATCCGTAGCTGCTTCTGCAGAGGGCTCGGCCGAAGAGATTCGCTAGTGCTCGGACCCGCTAGACGAGCGAGTCCAAGTTTACGTAGGAAACCTGGAGGTGGGGGAACGCCTTCTTGATCTCGGTTATCAGCTGCGTCGTTTCTTTGGGGCCGCCGGGATGGACCCTGGCTCGAATCTGCACTTGGCCATCCTCGAGGTCAAATCTCTGAATCGTTAGCCCGCCCGTCAACCGCTCTAGAGCTTCGACAACACTAGCCTCGTCGGCAGTGTCGACAAAGTGCTCGGCATCGCCGATGACGGTCAGGAGAAGGTTCTGCCGCGAAGCGCTCCACCCGAGAAAGCGCCGCCCGACGACGAAGATCGTGACGATGACCACGGCAACCGCGGCGAGCAATCGGTGCTCGGCACCGAGCGCGAGCCCGACCCCGATGCACAAAAAGAGATAAACGAGCTCTTCCGATGTCTTGATCGCCGCGCGGAAGCGGACGATCGAGAGCGCCCCGACCAGTCCCAGCGAAAGCGCCAGCGAGGACTTCACGATGAAGATGATGACGACCGTCACCATGGTGAGCATCGGGAACACAGCGGAGAAATTGTCACGGTTGGAGATGGAGGTGCCTAAGCGCTTGTAGAGCTCTCCGATGTAGAGCGCAAGAGCTCCGCCGATGAACATGTTCACCGCGCAGTTGAGGACCATGGTGAGCTCGGATCCTAAATTTTGGGGCCACATGGCGAGCGATTGTACCTCACCCGGACTCCTCCACACAGTCGTGCTGGCCCGCGGCCACGTCAGCCGTTAGACTCGCAGGGTCGATATGCATGCGTTTCTTCCTACGACGATGGCGACTTTCGTTTCCGTTGTCCTGTCGTCGCTCGCGGCCGCTGCCGTACAGAACGATGGCGTGGCCGATACGCGGTTCAACCGCGAGCGCGGTTTCTACGAGACCGATTTTGCCGTCGTCATCCAGTCCCGCACCGCCGGCGCACGCATTCGATACACGACCGATGGAAGCGCACCGAGCCCCGCGCATGGTCTCGGCGACGACAACCCCGTTGTCGTGAGGATCGAGAGCACGACGACGCTGCGCGCGATGGCGTATAAGGCGGGGCTCACACCGAGCAATATCGACACCCACACCTACATTTTCCCGAACCACGTTGTCAGACAACCGCGCTACCCGAGCGGATATCCGACCTCGATGGGCGGAATCGGCATGGGCGGTTTGACCGAATTCGACTACGAGATGGATTCCGCAATCGTGGATCACGTGGATTATCGTCGCGAGATTCTCTCCGCCATGAAGGCGATTCCGTCGCTTTCCATCGTGATGGACAAGCGAGATCTATTCGGCCAAGTGTTTACCGATAGCGGCAAGCTGAAGCGCTCGGAAAGCGGCGTCTATTTCGGGAGCCAAGCGGAGCCGGGGATCGGCCCTGCATCGGTTGAGCTCATCTATCCGCGCGCACCCGATCGTGGTTTCCAGGTCGATTGCGCGGTCGAATCGCATGCGGATTTCGGCGCAAAACGAGCGCTCAAACTCGTTTTCAAGAATGAGTATGGGATTGGCAAGCTCCGCTCGAAGCTGATGCAGGACGCTCCTCTCAACGGAGAATCGGCCACGACCAAGTTCGATCGGCTCGTATTGCGCTCGGGCCACACGCGCTCCTTCGCAGGCCACGACGCCGACGCGACGACCTATGCGAGGGACCAGTGGTCGCGCGATACAGAGATCGCGATGACCGGGCTCGGCGCGCACGGGACGTTCGTCCATCTATATCTGAACGGTTTCTACTGGGGTCTCTACAACGCGGTCGAGCGTCCAGACGGATGGTTCACCTCGGCATATTTGGGAGGTGAGAAGTCGGACTGGATGGCTGTGAATCACAAGGGCGTGCTGCACGGCGACGATAGGCGATGGCACTACGTTCGCGGAGCGTTGAAAGACAAAGACATGCGGGTCCTCCGGAATTATCGAGAGCTTCGGCAATCGCTGGCCGTCGAGCATTTCGCCGACTACATCATTCTTGCGTGGTACTCGAGACTCTACGACTGGGGACCCTATCGAAACTGGTATGGGGGCAATAGAAACAACCCGCCGGGCCGTTTCCGCTTCTTCATGTGGGATGCGGAATATTCTCTGTTCTCGAGGGCCACGCCCATGGCATGGATACACGGACTCTTCACCCGGGCCGCGGCGACGCGATCGGGGGACATGGTCGGAATCTGGCACGCGCTCGCACAGAGTCCCGAGTTCATGACGCTCTTCGCCGATCGAGTCTATCAACACTGTTTCCATGGCGCGCTCACCGAAGAGCGCTCGATTGCGCGCTTCCGGCGACTCGCCGCTTTCATCGAGTCGGCGGTCGTGGCGGAATCTGCCCGCTGGGGCGATGCGCGCGAGGCGCTCGGCGAGCCGACAAGGACGCGGAACGACACTTTCTTGCCACAGGTAAAAAGAGTCGAAGCCGTGATGACCGGAAACGTCTCGCACTTCATCGAAGTGTTGAGGCAAGAGGACTATTACCCCCGGATCGACCCGCCCGAGCCCACGAGGATTTCCGCGTTGTCGGTTACGCTGGTCCAAGCCCAAGGCGTCGCGATCTATGTGACCCGAGATGGCAGCGATCCTCGCGCGGTCGGCGGAGCTGTGTCGAAGCGGGCGGAACGCGTTCGAAGCGGTGATAGCATCTCGCTAGAAGGTGCGACGAATCTCAAGGCGCGCGCCCGGGACGGACTGGAATGGAGCGCATTGCGCATTGTTGGGGAGACCTCGTGAAACGGGCATTGCTCGTCATCGTCCTGGCGCTTTGCGGATGTGATGGACCTCGGACATCGCTCATCGAGCGCGCGGATCCGGCGGAGCGCGTGCGCCTCGAGCTCTCGGGTGCTACACGCGATGCCCTGGTGCTTCCTTTTCCCGCCGAACGCCGTTTCGAGGTGGATCTCCCGGGTGCAGCTTTTCTCCGTGTTTCGCCGGCGCTCGTTGCGGAGCAGAACGTGCGTCGCGCCCGCGTTTCCTTTCGGGTCGTGGTCGAAACGCAAGACGAGTCCGTCGAAGTCTTCGACGAGGTCTTTCGATTCGGCGACGCCAACCGCTGGCACACGCGCGTTGTGGACTTGAGCCGGTGGTCGGAAGAGCGCGTCGTGCTCGTGCTCGTCACGCGTACGCCCGAGGATCGTGATGTCGATATTCTCTGGGCCGACCGGATCCAGGCGGTCTGGGGCGAGGTCGCGCTCGTCTCGAGCCCCGAGCGAATGCTCGCAAAAGCGGCGGGCGACCTCACGCTCGACGCGGGATCCTGGCTTCTGGAACGAGGCGGAGTCAGGCCCATCGACTACAACCAAGGCGTGAGTCTCGCCACCAATCTCATCCTGGCTGGCTTGTTGGCGCTCGTGATTCGCGGACTCTATATCCACTTCGCCCCCGTCCCATCGAATCGTCACGCGTTCGGCAACTTGTTTCCCGTGTTCACACTCACGACCGTGCTCGTCATCGTCGTCGTGGAATCGTCAATCGCTCTATCGCTCGGGCTCATCGGTGCACTTTCGATCATTCGCTTTCGCAGCGCCATCAAGACGCCGGACGAGATCGCCTATTTGCTTTTTTGCATCGCCGTGGGTGTGGCCCTCGGGGCGCGCCAACGCCCTCTGGCCGTCGCGGTCGTCGTGCTCGTGTCCCTCTTCGTGGTTGTGCACCAATGGCTGCGGCCACGAACGCCCGATAGGACGTTGCTTCTCGTCGTTTCCGGCGACGCCGACCGTTTCTTTGAGGTGCATGCTCTAGAGCAGATACGGCCTGTCGTCCAAGAGTTCCGGATGCAAAGACTCGAGCAGCATGGCGACCGCGTAGAGCTCTCCGCCGTGGTCACGGTCACGGGTCCGGGGGGCGCGGCCCGACTCGCTGCGGACATGCGCTCAAAACTCCCCACGTTCGAGTTCTCGTTTGTCGAGGCCGATGAGATCCCCTGAAGCGTCATCGTTTGTTCTAGAGGCCGCGAGCGCTGTCGCACCTGGGCGCCGCGAGGTCAAGTTCTCGCTTCCAAATGTGGACGCTGGGAAGTTTCGCTCCATACTAGACGTCAATTGCCGCCGTGTGAGCTACGCGGGCGCGACGTCGCGTGTGTGCAGCATTTATTTCGACGACGCGGCGTTGAGCGCTATGCGCGCGAACCTCGACGGCACGTCGCGGCGCACGAAGACCCGCATCCGTTGGTACGACACTCCGTATCCGGAATCTAGGTTCTTTTTCGAAGTCAAACGGCGGGAGGATGACGGGATCTTCAAGGAGAGAACGCCGATAGTAGCTAGCGCCTCGCTCGCTTCGATGTCGTTTCGAGAGATCGTCGAGGGACTCGCGCGCGTTCTTCCGGCGCGGCTGCGGGAGCACCTGATAGTCCGCTCCGAGCCCAAGCTCCTGATCGAGTACGAGCGCACTTACTACGAAGCTCTCGACGGCCCTATCCGCATCACGCTCGATCGCGACCTCACCTTCTGGGGACAGGGCGGGCTGTATCCAAGCCGCCGCTTCCCCGCTCGTGTCCCGGGTCTGACGATCCTCGAAGCGAAAGCTCCGTTTGGTCACGAAGAACGCATCCGGGAGCTCATGCACCCCCTCGAACCCTGGGTAACCCGATCATCGAAATACGTCCTGGCTTGCCAACACCTCGGGCTGGCGCCGCCCTGATACAAAGTAACTGAGCTCGGGCTCGTTCGATTAACGTAGCGGCTCGACTCGGCGCCAAGCGCCTTCTCCACCGCCCGCGGCGCTCGCGTAATAGAGCATCGGCCGATCAGCGACGCCCGGTGACCGCGGTTACACGCCCGCCGCGGTAAGGACCTATCAGGCGCCATTCCAGTCCGGAGAAGATGGAGGGGTCGATGGCGTCCTGGCCCAATCCTGGCAGCGCATAGAAGCAAACCGTGAGCATAGCCATAACGGCGCGTCGGCGTTCAACCCTTCGTGTGAAAGTCATCCTATCGTCCAGCCGTACAAAAAGTGAAGCGCCATTGGTCGAGAGACCAAATCTAAAATCCACGCTATTGAGTTTCGCATGAACACAGCAGATCGAGCAAAGCCCGCGGCGTGTGCGTGACTAGCTTAGTCGCCGGTATCAGAGGCTCGTGACACAAAGCTCGAGGTCGTCCTGTGCGCTGCCAACGCGTTTTCGACCGCCTTCTACCGCGAGCCGAGGCCTGCCGCACGAAGCCGTAGACTTCGGCATCCTCCGCTTTGGCTCCCGACCTTCGCGTCTTCCCAAACGAGTCGCGCGACGCGCTACGGCACGGTCGAGCGGCCGTTCACGCATCGCTATCCCGCGACGGCCCCGGCGTTTGTAGCAAAGGATGGATGCCCACCGGAAGCCGCGTCAGGACTTCGGTGACGATCGCTGAGCCCGGTCCGCGACCGTGAGGGAGCCATACTTCCCAAAAAACATTCGTGCAGTGGTTACCAGTGCGGGCTTGCTTGACTACAGCCAGGCGAACAGTTGGTGTCAACCGCCGTTGACACTTTCGGAGAAGCCGTTTTTCCTTGGAAAGCAAGGACTTGCCCGCTCAGACGACTCTCGGCCCACTCGCGTGGACACTTACCGACAACCGCTGTTGACACTCTTCGGTATTCGTGAGCGGCGGCCCCGCCTGAAGTGCTGGCTTTAAGTCGTTGTGCGTGCGGGCATTGATGGATTTCCTCAGCGCTTACCCAAGCTTGGCACGCGCTTCGCCTTCCAACACCTTTTGTGGAAGCGGCCACCACAACCCTCCCTCTGAAGCCAGAACCAGAGCTGTACCGTTCGAGAAGCCCGCAACTCTCCAACCTGTACTGTCAAGTTGACGATACTCGAGCGAGCCGGTACCGTCGGATTTCGTCTCTGCTCGAATCAGACGGCGATCGTTACCGCATCCCAGGCGAGGAACGCGTGGCCTCGGAGCTCGCGATGATGGTTCAGCTCGCAACAGTTGGCGGCCCACGCGGAAGAGGTTTTGGACAAGTCCATGAACGGACAAGAATCGTTGCGCTTGACTGGAGATTTGAACCTTCGCATTTGCCGCTCACGTTGCCGAGTCAGCTGGTGCGAGACTTCGGCGCGATTGTTCTCGTATTGCTTGGTGCTGTGAACGACGGAAGGCATCACCGTCCGGTGCGCGGCGCCATAGCTTCTCAGCTTGTCTGTGATAAACCGTCGAGGCACGCGACCTTGCCCCTTCAACAGTTTGCGGAAGAAGCATTTGAAGGCTTTCCGATCACGGCGACGCTGGACGAGAATATCGATCACTTCACCATCTTGATCAACGGCACGCCAGAGATATTGGCGCTCGCCTCGGATCGTGACGAAGACCTCGTCCAGGTACCACGTGTCGCCGAGGCGACCTTGCCGACGCTTCAGGCCACGAGCGTATTCCGGCCCGAACTTGTTGCGCCAAAGTCGGATGGCTTCATATGAAACCGTGATGCCGCGCTGCCCGAGCAGATCTTCCACGTCTCGAAAGCTCATACAGAATCGGTGGTAGAGCCAAACGGCGTGGCAGATGATCTCGGGGGCGGAAATCGATAACCGTGGTAGCTCGGCGACTTGCTGTTCATTGGCCCATTCTGCCAATTTGACAGTACCCCCGATAAGAGTATTCTCAGGGGCATGAAATCATCCTTCATTTGGACCCTTTTGTTTTTTTTCCTAGGCACTCAGTTTCTCCCTGCCGCGGATCTGGTCATTAACGAATTCATGGCGGATAACGACAACGTGCTCCAGGACGAGGATGGCGACTACAGCGACTGGATTGAAATCCACAACGTTTCCTCCAATGCCATTAATCTGAACGGCTGGTATCTGACCGATGATATCGGCGATCTCGCAAAGTGGACTTTCCCGGCCACAAACATCCCGGCTTACGGTTTCCTGGTCCTCTTTGCCTCCAACAAGGACCGCGCCCTGGCGGGATCGGAACTGCATACCAACTTCAAGCTGACGAGCAACGGCGAATACCTGGCCCTAGTGGAACCGGACGGTATGACCGCTGCGTACGAATACAACCCCACATTCCCGGAACAATTTTCCGACTGGTCGTATGGCCTGAACACCAACCTGGTCGAGCGGCTCTACTTTACCAATGCCAGTCCCGGCGCAACGAACCGCGGGGGCACGGCCGGATACGCGCCCGTACCGGATTTCTCTTTCGACACCGGATTCTACACCAATGCCATTTCCCTGACGTTGAGCGTTACATCCGGCGCCGCGGTGATCCGATACACGTTGGATTGCTCTGAGCCGGATGAAACGTCGACCGCCTACACGTTGCCCCTGAACATCCAAAGCAGGATCGGGGATTCAAACTATTTTTCGTTGTTTATAACCGCGACAAATCGCTGGGGCTGGCTGCCAGACTGGAACCCGCCTGCCGGCGAGGTCTTTAAAGCCACCGTCGTGAGGGCTCGCACCTATGAACCCGGTAAAGCGCCGAGCCCGATCATGACCAAGACCTATTTTGTCGACACGAATATCTGGAGTCGCTACCCAACCCTACCGGTCATATCAATCGTATCCGACGAAAAACATCTCTTCTCCGATGCAAACGGAATCTATGTACCGGGAGACACCGGGAATAACTACGGCCAGGGTTGGGAACGACCAGCGCACATCACCCTGATCGAAACCAATGGGGCCTTGGGTTTTGCCCAGGATTTTGGAATCAGGATCCAAGGTGAGACCTCTATGCAAAGCCCTCACAAAGGATTGCTCGTCTTCGCGCGATCCGAGTACGGCGATGCCGACCTGGACTATCGGCTTTTTCCGAACGTCAGGTCGAGCGCCCGAGATCTCACCGAATTCAAGCGCTTCATGATCAGGGCCTGGAGCAGTAACCGCAAATTCGCCTTCATCCCTGACACCTATACCCAGAACTTGCTGGCCGGTCACGACCTCGACATCCAGGATTACCGGCCGTGCATGGTCTTCATAAACGGGGAATACTGGGGCCTGCAGGAAATCAGAGAATCGAATAAGAACCCTTGGTATTACCACTATCATTACGGTATTGACCGCGACGATCCGGGTTTCGACATCCTGTTGGGCGACCGCGCCACCGTGGATGAAGGCGATGCCGTGCACTGGAACAACATGATCAACTACATCAACGTCAACGACATGTCGCTCCCCGTGAACTATGAATACATCCAGACCCAGGTGGATACCGAAAACTTCATTCTCTATATCATGCACAGCGCGTTCTCCACCAAGTTCGATTGGCCGGGCCAAAACGAGGCGAAATGGCGCCCCCGAACACCCGATGGAAGATGGCGGTGGATCCAGTTCGATATGGATCACAGTTTCGGCCACCCCTATAACACAGACATGCTGGCTCAAGTCCTCTCCAACCGCCCCCACCCGCTGCTGGTCGATCTGCTCGTCAATGAAACGTTCAAGCACGCATTCATTAACTGCTACGCCGACTACATGAATACTGCGCTACGCACAGATATCATGTTGGGACATTTCAAAGCGTTTACGGATACACTTCGGCCCTACATGCCGGAGTTCAGGGATCGGTGGCAACTTAATTACGATTGGGAAACGCAACTCAATAACATGAGCAATAACATCGCCGGTCGCGTGAATTTCGTTCGGCAAAATCTAGTGAACAAATTCGCGCTCAGCGGCACCGTAGATCTAACCTTGGATATTAGCGGTTCCGGTGACGGCAAGATCGTGATAAACGACCGAATAACGATCGACGAGGAAACACCCGGGATCTCGGCCAGCGTCTATCCATGGCAGGGGGTCTATTTTCAGGATGTGCCCGTCATGCTTCGCGCCGTACCGAGTAAAGGATCGGTCTTTTCCCGATGGAGCGGCGCCGTGTCGAGTCCTTCCAACCCCGTCACGATCCTGCTCTCGCAGGCCGCCACGGTGACCGCCATCTTCAATGAGTCCGACCCTTCCCTTTGGTGATCAGTGAGGTGATGTTCCATCTGAGACGCCACCAATGGCTTGGACGGTCAGCAAATATTTCGTGCCGAATATACCGGTAGCGATGTGGCCGTCATGCGTGACGAGCACCTCGTCTACCATACGCTTCGTAGCCCTTTCGACTTCGCCTTCAGGGACGAGTCCCAGATGCAGGGCGGTAGCTTGTGCCGACTGCGTCGCGATTCCTAATCGACTGGTCCCCGGGTCCAAAAAGCGCTCGACAAACGCCGTCTTAATTTTCAAGGCAAGTTGCCGGTAGTGATCTTCCTCTTGCGAGCGCGCGAGAATGTTCGCAAACCCGGCAACGAGAGGCGCCGCCTGATAAAAATGCGCCGTCGCGAGCAACTCGATGGGTTTCGGATCCAGGCTTTCGTGATCGCCTATGCAGCGATCGATGATATAGCCGTCCGCGTGTTTCGCCAGCAGATCCACCCAGGTGCGGGCTGCTTCGAAGTGCTCTTCTACGATTCGCCGGTCGCCGTAATATTGGTACAGCTGAGCCAGCAGCAAGGGATGCGCGAGCGCCCAGCCGATCGGGCCGGCGTCCTCTACGTAATTTTCCACTGAGATTCCGACAAACGGGGCCGTCTCAGTGAACCACCCATCGCCCTGTACCGCGTCCCGATGATCCGACACCGTCTTAGCGTAGAAAGAGGCCATGTCGTAGTTAAAGATGGCCACTCGCTCGACGCCACGATATCTCCGCCATACTGGAATTTTTCGCGGGCCGGACAGTCGGACTGCATACTGAACAAGTTGCTGAGAAAGGTCCACTGCACTACGTCGTGAAGACGATTGAACCGCTCGTTCGAACAGGAAAACGATCCTGCGGACGCAACGTCCGTATTGAGCCGCAGACCTTCAATCGATTCGAGCGTCGGTCTGCCCGGAAATCCGGTGACCTCGACGTAGCAAAATCCGTGAAAGGTGAACCGAGGCGTGTACTCCTCCGCGCCGCCGCCGCGCAGCGTATACGTGTTCGATTGCCAGGCGACTTCAGGGGATCCCGGCCCTCCACGATGGGTGCCGTCTTCGTTCAGGCCCTTGATCTGCCCGGCGACCGCGGTCATCGGATTCAGCGTGCCATCGGGGTAGAGAAGCTCACCCATGCGCATCCGGACCGTTGTACCGCGCGGTCCCTCAACGCGCAGCCTGACCCAACCCGCAAAGTTCTGACCCAGGTCAAAGATGTACACGCCGGGTTCGACTTCGCTCATGCTGACCGGGGTCAGTTTTGCCGTTACTCGGATCGGCGGGATGGGTAAAGCGCGCAGCTCGCCCGGGGCATGGCCAGATCCATTCGAGCTCGCTGAAGAGGCAGCGCTCCAGCCCGAGTCGTCGAAGCCGGGCCGCTCCCATCCGGGCCGCTCTAGTCGAGCGTCGTATTTCTCGCCGAGGTAGACGCTGTTTCGAAGGATCGGGCCATGCGTGACCCGCCACGCCTCGTCGCTCGCCACCGTCTGCGTCGAGCCATCTTCGTACTCGATGATCAGTTGAGCCATCAGCTGTGGAATTCAGCGATTCTTGTCCGTAACCGTACCCAGCCTGGCTCAATCCACGTGGAGTCGACTGAAAACGAGCCGCCAACGACGTATTGCGGTTGCTGATCTGTCCCGGCTTTCACCCGAGATACTGATGGACATCGGCCTGACAGCCGGAGGTATTTCGGCGGTTGCGTCCGGTCGGATTACGACCGACGAGCTGAATGAGATTCGTCGTTCTGGCTGGCCGTATTGATTGCGAGGTCTGAGCGATTCGCTACTGATCAGGCATTGACAAGCGTGGTGCTTAAAAGTGATACTTAATGTTATGTCGGACGTTTTTCTGAGATCCCTGCATCATCATGGCTCATGGGCCGCGGGTGATGGGTAGCTACGTTTAGAAAACGCTTCATCAAACGCCGGCCAAGGGGTCGGCTTTTTTGTGTTCCCGCCACTCAGCCAATCCCATCTAGCGGCAAATAGCAACATGACGTAAGTCTGTGTTAGCAGCTACGTTTAGAAGGAGATTGGTTGATGACAGTACTCGATGCCAACGGGCAGGTTAGGCTCGCGCTTCCAACTGGGCGCATGAAAGACGGCGTCAACGCTCTGCTTTCCGACGCTGGAATTAATATCAAGATGAGCGATAGGGGCTATCGGCCTCAGGTGAATTTACCGGGCTATGAGGTGAAGGTCCTAAAACCTCAAAACATCGTGGAGATGTTGCACCTCGGCTCCCGAGACGTTGGCTTCGCCGGAGCCGATTGGGTGCGGGAACTCAAAGCTGACCTTGTGGAGCTGGTGGATACCGGGCTTGATCCGGTTAAGGTAGTGGCGGCAGCGCCGAAGAGTTTACTTGTAGATGGAAAACTTCCGCCTCAGCGCCTGGCGATCGCATCCGAATACGAGACGATCACCCGTGAGTGGATCGAGCGTACTGGACTGGATGCCACATTCGTCCGTTCTTACGGTGCCACTGAGGTTTTCCCGCCTGAAGATGCAGACTGTATCGTCGACAACACGTCGACAGGATCTACCTTGCGCGCCAACAACCTAGCGGTCATCGATGTGATTGCTGACTCATCGACGCGACTTTATGCAAGCCCCAAGGCGATGCATAACCCTTCTAAGAAGCGATTCATCGAGCACCTTGCAATGTTGGTGCAGTCAGTTTTGGCGGCACGGGAACGTGTGATGGTGGAAGTCAATGTTGACAAGCAGAGCCTTGAAGGTGTGATTAGAGTACTACCTTGTATGCGTGAGCCAACGGTATCGCCTCTTCGAGGTGATGCGGGCTATGCAGTGAAGGCCGCTGTACCCCGTGACAAGTTACCGCTCGTTATCCCTGAGATCAAAGCTGCTGGGGGAACGGACGTTGTCGTTACGGGCCTCTCTCAGATTATTCCGTGAGGGCCAATGTCATGAACCGTGAGCAATCAGATTCATCTTTGACAGTGCTGCCCGGACCAGTGGTTGTGCAGTGCAGGTCCTATGTGATTCCGCCAACGCCGAAGTTTATTGACTTGCCCCTGGGCAATACTGAGCGAGTTATTGTGTCCGAAGAGGAGGCCGAAACACTCAATAGTATTCTGTCTAAATTCGATGTCAGTTCCATCGTAGGGTATCCGAATTCATCTGAGCTTCAGCAGCTTTTAGCTGAGCGCCTCGAAGTGATACCCGATCGTGTGCTCGTTACAGCCGGGGCTGATGAGGCGCTTGAGCGCGCCCTCGAATCAGTTCTTGGTCCAGGTCGTGAATTGATTGTGACTTCACCAACGTTTGAAATGATACCTGTCTATGCACAATTGGCAGGGGGTAATGTACGGCAGATTCCGTGGCTTGATGGGGCATATCCTGTTGATGGTGTGTTGGAGGCGGTAGGGGCTGACACAGCTGTTATTGCCGTTGTGACACCGAATAACCCCACCGGGGCTGTAGTGTCGCTGGCAGATATTCAGCGAATAGCGCTAGCAGTACCCCACATTTTGATACTGGTGGATATGGCCTATTGTGAATTTTCGGATGTGAACTTAACAGCGGATCTTCTGAATTATCCGAATGTAGTGATGGTCCGGTCTCTCTCTAAAGCTTGGGGAATGCCGGGCCTTCGCGTGGGTTATGCAGTCGGCGATGCACGAGTAATTGCGTGGATGAGCCGTGCCGGCGGGCCGTACACAATCTCAGGACTTTCGTTGTCAATCGCTGAAGAGCGAATCCGACGGGGGGAGGAAAGTATCAGGGTGTATGTACAGAGGGTGCGTGCCGAACGAAGTATGCTCACCACGCTTATCTCCGAGCTTGGCGGGAGGCCGCTTCCATCCCAAGCGAACTTTGTTCTTGCACGTTTTGAGAATGCGCGCTGGGTAAGAGATGGTTTGGCCGGTCTGGGAATAGGCTCACGGAGTTTTTCCGACAACGAAGAGCTCAAAGACACACTGCGGATTAGCTGCCCAGGCGATCAAAGTGCCTTTGCCCGTTTAGAACATGCATTTAAGGCGGTATTGAACCCAGAAGCGATATTGTTTGACCTCGACGGCGTATTGGCCGATGTATCCGCTTCTTACCGTATGTCGATCATAGAGACTGCAAAGTCTTTCGGGGTGAGCATCACAGTAGACGACATCAGCACAATTAAAGCGCACGGCAATGCCAATAACGACTGGCAGGTTACACAAAGGCTCTTGTTAGATCATGGCCTGGCAGTCAGTCTGGCTGAAGTGATAGGTCGTTTTGAGTCCCTATATCAGGGCACCGAGACCGAGCCAGGGTTGCGTGCTACTGAGACCTTGCTGGTAGAGCGCCCGTGGCTCGAGTCACTAGGCAGGCGTTATTCCTTGGCTGTTGTAACCGGGCGGCCCCGGCGTGATGCAGAACGTTTCTTGCACGACAACGGAATTCGAGACCTCTTTGCGGCCTTGGTCTGCATGGAGGATGCTGAACTTAAACCGAGTCCAATGCCCGTTCGTTTGGCACTCGAGCGTCTTGGAGTCACACGAGCATGGATGCTAGGTGATACGCCTGATGATTTGGTGGCAGCGCGAGCTGCCGGTGTGATGCCGGTTGGCGTGGCTCCTCCGGGGGAACTACTAGAGTCTGCAACAATCACCCTCATAGAAGCGGGTGCAGCATGTGTGCTCGAGAAAACTGGACAATTGATGGAGAAACTCAAATGAGTGAAAGGGGAGTCGAACTCACACGCACAACCAAAGAAACCGACATCATCTGTAGACTTAACCTCGATGGTAGCGGAATTGCCGATGTGGAGACCGGGATAGGGTTTTTTGATCATATGCTTACCACACTGGCTAAGCATGCCAGGTTCGATTTAAGGCTTAGCTGTAAAGGTGACCTCCCTATTGATGACCATCACAGTGTTGAAGATTGTGCGCTTATTATTGGAAATTGTTTAGACGATGCACTCGGTGAACGGAAAGGCATTGCTCGTTTTGCCTCTGCACATGTCCCTCTCGATGAGGCGCTCTGTCGGGCTGTGGTTGACCTCTCCGGCCGACCTTATCCAGCCATAAATCTAGGGCTTGAACGGGAGCGTCTGGGCGAGTTGTCATGTGAGAACATCCCCCACTTTTTCGAATCTTTTGCAGTCGCAGGACGGATAGCTCTGCATGTTGATGTATTGAAGGGGCGCAATGATCATCATCGCAGTGAAGCTTCCTTTAAGGCTGTCGCCGTCGCACTACGCCAGGCAGTGGCGTTTGATGGTACATCAGATATGCCGAGTACCAAGGGGATGCTGGTATGAAAGATGTGGCTGTGATCCGGACAGGTACAGCAAATCTGGCATCGGTACTTGCCGGACTGAGAAGGGCTCAGTGTAAGACAGTTTTGGTCGACGACCCAAAGATGGTGACTTCCGCTGACTATGTAGTGTTGCCAGGGGTTGGTGCTTTCGCCGCGATCATGGATCAACTGAGAAGTCGAAGGCTTGTTGATGCTATTCGTGAGCGAATTGTTGAAGCCAGGCCCACACTGACAATCTGTCTTGGTCTCCAGATTCTAGGTAGTAGCAGCGAAGAGAGTCCAGGGACTGATGGCATTGGTGCGTTTGATGCCCATGTGTCAAGGTTCGGGATAACTGTCCGGGTGCCACAACTTGGCTGGAATTGCATACATCCGGCAGCCGACTGCCAGTTTCTCACCCAGGGTTACGGCTATTTTGCCAACTCCTATCGACTCACAGAAATCCCTGAGGGCTGGACAGGAGCCAAGGCAGATTACGGCGGTTCGTTCGTTGCCGCCATTGAGCGTGGGCCGATCCTAGCTTGCCAGTTTCACCCGGAGCTTTCGGGAAAATGGGGGGCATCACTGATTGATCGATGGCTGGGTGTGAAGCGAGAGGCTGAGTCACGCTGACCGCTAGAATCATTCCTTGTCTCGATTGTCGGGATGGCAGGGTCGTCAAGGGTATCAGATTTCAGGGTTTGCGGGATGCAGGCTGCCCAGTCGAATTATCTTTGAATTATCAAGGTCAGGGCGCTGACGAACTGGTTCTTCTCGATGTGTCTGCCACTCCTGAAGGTCGAGGCCATCAGCGCGAAACCGTACGAAGAGTTCGCAAAGAGTTGAGTATTCCTTTGACCTGCGGTGGAGGTGTCCGCGTGGCCGATGATGCAGGCCGTTTGCTTGATGCAGGGGCTGACAAGGTTAGTGTGAATACTGCGGCTGTGGTGAACGCTGAACTCATCAATGACCTAGCGATACGTTACGGAAGTCAATGTACGGTGATTGCCATAGATGCGATTCGACATGAGAGCGGAGGTTGGGAAGTGGTAGTGAAATCAGGGCGTGAGCGCACCGGCCGCGATGTAATTGAGTGGTCCAAAGAGGCGGTCGAGAGAGGCGCGGGTGAGATCTTGCTGACGAGCTGGGATCGTGACGGTACGCGCTCCGGTTATGAACTCGATCTATTAGGCGCCGTGAGTCAGGCAGTGACGGTTCCAGTGATTGCCTCCGGAGGAGCAGCGAATCCTGAGCATTTGATAGATGCATTGAAAGCTGGTGTGGATGCCGTGCTGGCAGCTTCGATATTTCATGATGGTGAGTACACGGTCAGAAGTCTCAAAGCTGTGCTCAGAGATGCCGGCGTGGAGGTCAGACTGTGATAATTCCATCCATTGATTTACAGAATGGGCTTGCGGTTCAGTTGGTTGGAGGAAAGGACAAGGCGCTAGATGCAGGAGACCCTCGACCCATCGCCGAACTCTTTGG
>Ga0310120_10000231_pt1 | contig 46529 bp, 32 predicted proteins | sample CB27_AW_983_MG_FD_203506 | JGI IMG/M metagenome (GOLD analysis project Ga0310120, IMG submission 203506) | Marine microbial communities from Western Arctic Ocean, Canada - CB27_AW_983 | ecosystem: Environmental > Aquatic > Marine > Oceanic | place: Canada: Western Arctic Ocean | collected...
CTGACCGAGGGCCGCGCCGTGACGGGACTGTTCGGCTAGCCGTTCCCGCCCGGCTTGCGACCGGAACCGTCGTCGGTCGTCCGAAGCGTTCGGTCCCACCACAGCAGCGGGCCGTCCAGGCGATGTCCGTACCGGTCCCGGAATTTGAGGAACCCCGAGTCCAACCGCTGCTGCCCCTCCTGGGTCGCGGCCCCGAACTGGATCGCTGTCTCGATCGCCCGGTCACCACCATCCAGCCCCAGGGCCTTGACCAACTTCAACACTCCCTGGACCCGAGCGTCCCGCTCAATTCGCTTGCGGGCATCGGGACGGGCCCGCACCTCAATCGTGCGGGACTCCTGCCAGGCCAGCACCCATTCCCCCCGATCCACCCGGACCAGGAACTCCGAGGTGACGGTCGTACGCCGGCCGGTCACGTCGTGACGGAAACGGGTCACCCGGAATGCGTCGCGTCCGGCCGACTCGGCTCGACGCGCGGCCGACAACAACGGACTCGAATCTCCTCCACGCGGCTTCGCCCGGCCGCCGAGTTGCTCGAGCAACTTGCCGAGATCTCCGCCGAGATCACCACCCAGCAACTGGCCGACCAGGTCGCCGATCATCTTCGCGTCAACCGGCTGGTCCAGGCCTCCGCCCCCCTTCTTTCCGTTGGCTGCCAGCAGCAGGCCCCCGGTCCCCTGAAAATGGAGCGGTTCAGCCAACTGGCAGGCCTTCAACACACGCCGGATCCGCCAGGTCCGGTCGTCATCCTCCACCACGGGCAACTCGCGCCACAACGACTCGGCGCCGGCCGTCGCCGGATTGAGTCCGGCCTTCATCAACTCGGCCGCCAGGTCCTCGGCCGAACGGGTTTCGACACGTTCCAGGCCCTCGACCCAACTCACCAGTGCCACTTGCTTCCGAGCGGCCGGCTGAACCGTCAACGCGGCGATCTCCTTCGGCGGGATCACCAGCGTGAGGAAACGTGTCGCCGGCACGCGGCCGCCACCGTCGACGGCCTTCAGCAAATCCGAAATTCGTTTTCGTTCGAGATCCAACAAGGCTCGAAGCGGGCTGTCGGGCTTCAGTGTCTTCTTCCAGTCGTCGATCCGCCCGAGCAATCGCCGCCACGCCCGAGGCGACGACTCGGCCAGTGAGGCATCGACGCGTTTCAGCCGCTCCGGATCCTCGGCCTTCAGCCAGTCGCGACGGACCGCGATCACGACCTCACCCCGTGGAGTCTTCCGGAACACCGCGCCCAGCAGGGCCGGACCCCGCGACGGGGACAGGCGATCGACACCTCGCTTGGACAAAGGCACCGGCCGGTCGTCGGCCACCACGGTCGGACTCGCCGACGACAGGCCGACCAGGATGACAGCCCACAAGTGCAATCGACTCGACATGACTCCAGTATATGCGAATAGTCTGATCCTGTTGCCACATTCTTCTCCGACCGGACCATGCTCCGACCAACCGACATGTTGAATTCACCATTCGCCCGACTTCTGATGCCGTTGGCCTGTTTTGCGGTTTCGACCTGCGCGGCCGCCGGCGCATCGGACGGATTCGAGTTCGTTCTCCGTGGCGGGACCGTCGTCGACGGCACCGGATCCCCGGGTCGCCGGGCCGATGTCGCCATCAGTGGCGGGAGAATCGTCGCCATCGGGAACCTCGACGGGCTGCCGGCCGCCGTCGACATCGATGTCGCCGGGCAGGTCGTCTGTCCGGGGTTCATCGATCTGCACAGCCACGCCGATCGAGGCATTCTCGAGTACCGATCGGCCGAGAACTACATCCGCCAGGGAGTGACGACTCTGCTGTGCGGCAATTGCGGCAGTTCACCGACCGACATCGAGAAGTTCTTCGGAGAACTGCGCAATGGCGGCACGGGACCGAACATCGCCATCCTGGTCGGACACGGCAGCGTCCGGCAGGCGGTTGTCGGTCGACGCGATGTCGTGCCCGACCGGAAACAACTCGAGCAGATGAAGGCCCTGGTCCGCCGCGGCATGCAGGCCGGGGCGGTGGGACTCTCGACCAGCCTCCGCTACGGACCGGGATCCTACGCGGGAACCGACGAGATCGTGGTACTGGCCGGTGAGATCAGGCCGTTCGGGGGCTTCTACGCCACGCACATGCGGGACGAGGGGACGAGAATCGTCGAGGCGCTCGAGGAAGCCCTGGCGATCGGTCGACGCGCCCGGGTCCCCGTTCACATCTCGCACCACAAGATCTCCTCGGCTTCCGTCTTCGGACTCACCCGACAGACACTGGCTCGCATCGACACCGCACGTAAGGCCGGCATCGATGTCAGCCTCGACCAATATCCCTACGGGGCCGGCAGTGGCGGAGTCGGACTCTACGTGCCCCAGGTCTCCCTCGCGGGTGGACTCGACGCCTACCGCAAGCGGGTCGCCGACCCGAAACAAAGGTCCCGGATCCTGGCCTCCGTCGAAGACCTACTGGTCCGGAAACTGTACCTGGCTGACCAGAGCCCCGGTGACGACGCCCACACGCGACAGGCTCTCTCGCGTATCCAGATTGCCAGGGCACGGCACGACGAAACACTCGAAGGAAAAGACCTCGTCCAGGTCCTCGCCTCGCGCAAGAAACCCATCACGATCCGCAACGGAGCTGAACTGCTGATCGAGTTGGTCGGACACGGTGTCACCGGCATCAACCATACGCTTGAGGCCCAACCCGGCGGTGACGTCGATCGAGTCATGACTTACCCCCACACTGCAATCGCGTCCGACGGAAGTGTCTTCGAGTTCGGTGCCGGCAACCCACACCCCCGATCCTACGGCTGCTACCCACGGGTCCTGGGCCACTACGTCAGAAAACGCCGAGTGCTGAAACTCGAGAACGCCGTCCGAAAGATGACCGCTCTGCCAGCCCGACGACTCGGTTGGCACGACCGTGGCCGACTGGCCGTCGGCGCCATCGCCGACGTGACCGTCTTCGACCCAAACACGGTCACCGACAAGGCCACGTTCCTCAAACCACATCAGCACTCCGTCGGCATCACCCATGTCCTGGTCGACGGGCACTTCGTATTGCGCAACGGAAAGATGACCGGCCGACTCCCCGGACGCCCCGTTGGCCTCAGGGATAAACCCTGACGCCCGGCCCTCTCGCAATCTGCCATTATGGCACTTGTCACTCGCCCATCAGGATACTGCCAATTTGGCATATTCCTGATGGTCGGGTTCTGTTCTTGTATATTTATAAGTCATTTATCAACAATAGTTTACAATAATTCCATACAGAACTGGCACGCCATTTGTTGTTGTTCTCTCTCAATGTGGCCTCCTCGGCGAGGCATGGAAATCCCGGTCAGATGGACCGAACCCGAGAAATGGAGAGCACTAACATGGCTAACCAACTGGTACCGATGGGATGGAGAGTGGGCCGTCTGGACAACGTCTGGGGCGACATGGACCGGATGATGGGAGCGTTCCTTGGCGGAGGGTCTCGGGAGTCCGTTGACTGGGCCCCTCGGCTGGATCTCTCGGAAACCGATTCTCACTTCGAGGTGCACCTCGACCTGCCCGGTATTTCCGAGGACGACTTGGAGATCGAGTTCCACGAGGGCCATCTGTCGGTCTCGGGCAAGCGAGACGAGTTGACAGAAGAGACCGACCGTTCGTGGCACCGTGTCGAACGTCGTCGCGGCTCGTTCCGCCGGGTGATCCGACTGGGCGAGGAGGTGGAGGCCGACGGTGTCGAAGCCGAGTACACCGGCGGCGTGCTGAAGATCGTCGCACCGAAGACCGAAAAGTCCCGGGCAAGACGAATCGCCCTGAAGAACTGATCGGCGGCCTCTGGCGTCCGCCCTCGGATCGAGGTCGGCACCCCTCCCCCCGGGGTGTCCGACCCGGTCCGGGACGGGGTGTTCCCCGGGGAACCTGTTCAGGGCGCCGTCGTCCCGGTCAACCGGGTTGCCACCTGCCGGATCCGCTTCAGGACATCCAACCGGTCGCCGGCCAGGTTCCGTCGCTCGCCGATATCGGTCGAGAGGTCGTACAACTGGACGGCGGGCTCACCATCTCGGGGCTTGCGGCGTCGCGGTTTCGAAAAGCCACCACTGCCCAACTGTGGGATGTACTTCCACTTCCCGTCCCGCACCGCCAACACCCGTCCCGAGGACCTGGTCACCAGCGTCCGCCTTGCAGGCTCGGCATTTGCCGGATCGCGCCAGACGCTCAGTTGGCCCACGCTGTCCTCGCCGGCTCCCCGAGGCAATCGCCCCCCGGTGACCTGGGCCAGCGTGGCCAGGAAGTCGGTGTGGCACCACAGGTGGTCGTTGGTCGAACCCGCCGGCACCCGGCCGGGCCAGCGGACAATCATCGGCATCCGGTGTCCCGCCTCCCAGGCATCACCCTTCATTCCCCGCAACGGCCTGACCGAATTGTGTTTCAGTCGCCGGGTGTCGGCCGGATACCAGACCGGCCCGTTGTCGCTGGTGAAGACCACCAGCGTCTGTCCCTCGACCTTCTGTTTCTCCAGCGCCCCGACGATCGCCCCGACCGTCGCATCGACCATCATCGCAAAGTCACCGTACATCGACGCCCCGCTCTTGCCCCGGAACTCTTCAGAGGGCAACCACGGCGTATGGGGTGCCGGCAGCGGGACGTACAGGAAGAACGGTGTTTTTTTCGACCCCCGCGAATCGGGAGCCCAGCGATCAATGAACCCGACCGCCTGGTGCTCGACGGTGGGCAACACCTGCTCGAAACGGAAATCCGGAGCGACCGGCCCGGCTCGCCAGAACGCGCCCTGGATCCTGGTCCAACCGGGGCTGAAGTTGTCCTTGGCCATCGCCGTCGGCGGGGTCACGCAACGGTCGTCTCGGATCCAGTAATAGGGGGGGATGTCCAGCGACGCGGGGATCCCGTAGAAGCGATCGAAACCACGTGCCACCGGCCCCTGGAGAATCGGCTTCGAATAGTCCTTGCGTGACTTGCCGCCCTCGAATCCCTGGTGCCACTTGCCGACACACGCGGTGCGGTACCCCTGGCCCTGCAGGAACCCCCCCAGCGTCAACCGCCCCGGCTCGATCCGGCTCTCGCTGCGTTCGGTTCGTCGGCTGCGAAACGGGTAGCGTCCGGTCAACAACCCGTAGCGAGTCGGGACACAGACCGAAGCCGGAGCGTGCGCATCGGTCAGGCGGAGTCCCTGGCGAGCGAGCCGATCGATGTTCGGAGTCGGGATCCGGCTCTCGGAGTTGTAGCACCCCGCGTCGCCGTAACCCATGTCGTCGGCGAGGATCAACACGATGTTGGGACGCTCGGCCGCCGGGAGGGTGGCCGTCAGCAACAGGCAGAAACCGACACACGGCAGCCATCGACAGGACCAATGCAATATCCCCTCACCTCCCTTCCCTCGACTCAGCGTCCCGCCCCGGGTCGATGGGTCAACTGGCTCAACTTCAGCAGGTGATCGTGTACCCGTTCACCGTCGATCGTCACCGCTTCGAATCTCACCTGGGGATCCTCGGCCGTGGTGTCGAACTCCATCACGGCAAACGAACAGGTCTTGTTGTAGCCCCAGATCAACCCCGGAGTCTGGACCACCTTGTGAGTGTGACGGTTGGTCAGCTTCGAACTCTCCAGTTCGTACAGATCGTATCCCCCGGCCCGCCTGGTCACGCGCAGATCGGTCCGATGCCGATCGGCCGAAACCAGGATCACGCCGTTGATCTTCTCGGATTCGATGAACCGGAAGATCTGCTCGCGTTCCTCGGCGAATCCGTCCCACGTGTCACGGCTGCCCGGCTTGACCCCCGCCGACCAGGGCACCGGTGAGGCGATGATCTTGAACGTCCCGCCGGAGGACTTGAGAGTCCGTTTCAGCCATGTCATCTGCACCGGCCCCAGCATGCTGGGCTGCTGGCCTCGCGTGCGGTAGTAGCGGCCATCGAGCAGGATCACGTGGAGGTCACCGATGCGGAAATCGCACCAGCATCCCGGCTGCTTCTTGCCCCCGCCGTAGAAGGGATTGCACCAGTTGCGGCTGAACGTGGTCCAGACCCGCCGCTTCCACGTCGGTTTCTCGATCTGCGGCCCCGGCACGCAGTCGTTGGTGCCAAAATCGTGGTCGTCGTAGATCGCATAGACCGGGGTCGCGGCCACCAGCCGTCGCCACTCGGGGCGCGACTGCCGACGGTAGTAGCAGTACCGGGTGGTCAGGGTCTCCTTGGGGGCATCGATGTAGACGTTGTCGCCGAGCATCAACAGGGCATCGGGTTTCCGCTTCCCGATCGTGTCCCACATCCGCTCCCACATCGGCACGTACCCGGCCCCGCCTCCGAAGACGATCCGGGTCTTGCCGCCGGTTCCGGCCGGAGCCGTCGTCCGGAACCGGGTGTTGTCGGCCTGCTGTTTCCGACCGTCGACCAGCACCTCGTACCGGTAACGGTTGGCCGGCTTCAGCCCCTTGAGCCGTACGACCGTCGTGAAGTCGGTCTCGGGCGACGTCCGTCCGAACGCCTCGAGCACAATCGCCCGACTGGCGGCATCTCGAACCAGGATCACGACCGAACTGGCCTTGGCCGTTCGGAGCCAGATCGAAGCACCGGTGTCGGTGACCGCCCCCATCATCGGTCCATGAACCAGGTCGGCAGGCTGGTGCTTCGCGGCCAGTTCGCGAAACCCGTCGGTTGCATACAGCGGCTTCAGCACATCCCGGGGACCGGCAATCAAACGTGCAAACGGCATCCCCGCCGCCACGGCCTTCCGCATCCGTTCGACGCCCTGCGTGATCCGTCCCTGTTTCAACTCGGCCATCATCGCCACGAAATGCGTCTCGGGCTCTCCGGGTTCGCCCTTGCCCAGTTCCTTCCAGGCGGCGGTGTAGTCGCCGGTGGCGATCAACCGCGTGGCATTCCGCTGGGGATCGTGCTGAGCCCACGCGGGACCGGCGGCCCCGCCGCCGACAAGCATGGCGATGACCGCAATCGCGACACCGTCCCACCGACCGCCGGGCCGGGTGTTGAATCTCGTCATGACAAACTCCGCAATCCCGCGCGGCAACATGTTCTTCTGTCCAAGACGGGCATCGTCTTCACGTCGACTGAATTCCGCAGCCTCGTCGCTCGGACGGCTCAGTCGACCGCCTTCAGTGGATAGTGAAACCCCAGGTCCGTCTTCCCGGTGTCGCGGACACCATCGGCCCGGGTGGTCAGTTCATCGAAACCGCGAAACGCTGCCAACCGGGATCCGGCGTCGATGCACGGACTCGCCCCCTGCCCGTCGGCCGGCTTGTCGCTCAACAGAAACCGACGGCCGGCAACCTTCCGGAACCTGGGATCGGCGGCCAGGTTGTTTCCACGGTCACCGGCTCCCCTGGGCACTCCGCCCTGCAGGCAACAATGTGAAAACGTGGCTTGTCCCGAGCCGAGACTCACGCCGAGCGGGTTGCCCCAGATGATCGAATCCACGATCCGCGGTGCCGCCTCATCCTGCAGGGCCACGCCGACCTTTCCGGCACCGGTGATCGTGCAGTTGGACAGCCGCACCCGGTCCTTGCCGCCGACGATCCTCACTGCCTGCGCCACGGCGGGCTCACCCGAGGCATCGACGAGCACGTTGCTCAGTGTAAACCGACCGGCTGTGGCATTGATGTTCAACCCCCGCAGTTGGACGTTGCGGATCGAGATGCGGGTTTCCGAGAGCGGATGCGGTCCACCCGGATCACGGCTGGACTTCGAACCGTATTCCCAGCCCAGGTGGATCACGCCGTAGCGGCCGCCGACGATCCGGACACTCTCCATTGGCCCGGAGAACATCACCGGTGCCAAGCAGTCGACGTCGTAGAGACTGACATCGGTGACGCGATTGTGTGGGAACCTGTCCCGGGGGGCACTGTGGCTGTAGATGCCGTACTTGCCCCCGACCTTCTCGATCCGCACCCGCCTGAGTTGGATGTCTCGCGAGATGTCCACGGGCCCCGCCTTCCAGTGGTTGCGGATGCCGAAGGCGTTGCCCTTGGGCACATCGGTGACCGAACAGTCGATCACGCGGATGTGACGCACCCCGTCCTCGATCTCCCACGCGTTCCCGGTCGAATTGGGAGCACCACGGGCGTGGCAATCGACGAACCGGATATTGGTGGTGATCGCACCAGACCCCTTATCGGCATCACCGCTGGCATCGAATCCGTCCTCGAGCCAGTCCTCGATCACGCACCCTCGGACTTCGCAGTCGCTCGACCCCGCCCCGATGTCCAAGCCGACGAACGGCCGCAGGATCTTGACGTTCCTCACGCCGATCCGCGTGCCGTGCTCGATCACGATCGCACGAGGATTGTAGTAGTCCTGTTGCTGATAGATGTTGGCGTCAATGGTCAGCCCCTGGATCTGGACCCCCACCACCGGCCGCTTCGCTGTCCCGGCCACCAGCACCACGTGAACCTGGCTGTCGGTGCCCCGGGCCTCCTTGGTCCCGTTGGCGGCACCGTCGGCCAGCTTGATCGTCGCCTTGGGACCACTGAGCGTGACGTTGTCCGAACGGATGACGATCGTTCCGCTGACAAGATACGGCTGCTTGGCAGCGGGAAACACCACCGTGCCCCCGCCTGCATCAACCACCCTGGCGATCGCCTTCCGGATCGCCCCCAGGCAATCGGTCTTGCCGTCGGCCACGGCCCCCGTGTCGGTGACCCGGACCCGAGTCCGGTTCGGCTGCTGCAGGACAACCGGACGAAGTGCTCCGGTGCGATCGGCCCGTGCCACCGCATCGATCCCATCCAACCGGTAACGATCGACCTGCTGACCCTGTGAGTGCCAGACCTGGTCGGGATGCCCCGGCACGAAATCGAATCCCTCCAGGTGCATCCGGGTCTCGGCGATCTCCCAGACCCGGGTCGGTTGCCGGACCGTCGCGTCAAGCGTCTTGGGCAAATCGAACTCGAACAGGCCATCCATGCTGCCGAAGGTATGGATCGAGTAGAGCTTGCCACCGACAATCCGGACTCCCTGCGAGAAGTGCATCCCGCCGGGATAGCGGAACACCCCGTCCCGCACGATCCGGTCCCCGTCAAACCGGTACCGGTGAATGCCCAGGTCACGCAGGTCACCGATCCACAGGTGCGTGCCGTCAAAACAGACCGGATCGATCCAGGTGAGATCCTTGGTGATGTCCCACGTCTGAACCACCGACAGGTCGCTGGCCCGGATCTTGGCCACCTTCCCGCGATCCAGCGTCTTGTCGTACTTGCCCCCCTCGGGTCCGTGCAACAGGCCCGCCCACAGGAAGCCGTCGTGGTAGTCGATCGCCCCGAAGTGATTGACCCCATCGATGCGGATCGTCTTCTGTTCGATCAACTTCCAGTTCTTGTCGAACCGGCAGATCGTGCGGGCGTTGGACGCGAAGTTGTGAGTCTTCCCCAGGGCCAATCCCTGGGTGGCAGCCCCCCCGGCCAGTTTCCGCTGCTCGAGCAACGTGGACAGGGGTGTTTTCAGTCCCGTGTGTTTCAATCGTGATCGATAGGCCGGCAGCAACCGGGCGACACCCTGTTTCTCGGCGACCTTGATCATCGCCCCGACCCGGTCGACCAGGAGGAATTCGACACCGGCCTCGAACAGCCGACCAACCTTCTCGGCCTCGTTGGCACAGCAGTAGTTGATGCGAACCTTGCGCTGCTTCAGCAGCCGCGTGTGAGCCGGGTCGACCGTTTCGCCCCCCAGCAGTTGGATGAAATCCGTCTTGGCTGCGATCGTCTCATCGACGTACCTGCGGGAATTTGCCTGACGTTCCATGTTGCAGATCTTGATCCCCGGATCGGCACGACGGGCCGCAGCCGCCGCGCGGGCACCGCAGGCCAGGAACGCCTGGTGCAGTCGCCGGTGGGCGACAATCCGTCCGGTCACCTGTTCGGCCAGTTTCTCGGCCTGGCCGGGCGTCTCTTTCAGGTGGACATTCAGCCAGATGTTCTCGGGCATCATTGCCAGGGCTTCATCGAGCGTCGGCATCTTCACGCCGGCAAAACGCTTGTCCTTCCAGCCACCGGCATCGAGTTTCTTGAGTTCCTCAAGCGTCAGTTTCGCGACAGGCCCCTTGCCGTTGGTCGTGCGATCGACTGTCGAGTCGTGTATCAGCACCAGTTGTCCGTCGCGCGACAGCGTCACGTCGAACTCGATCATCTGCGCCCCCAGGCGAATGGCCTCGCGGAATGCCTCGATCGTGTTCTCCGGGTGAGTGTCACTGGCGCCGCGATGGGCACAGATGCCGCGTGAGGGCATCGAGACCTGCGACACGGCCGGCTCGGCAGAGACGGCTGGCCTCAACACGCACAACACGGCCACCAGGGAGACGATCGGCCGAATTCGAAGCAACATGGTACAACTCTCCGGATTCTCATCACGAACCGACGTCCCGGCTGCTTGCGTCTTCACCAGGAGCGGCTCATGTGTCACGAATCGTGAAAACTCAAAAATTGTCGCAACACCTTCAACGTGCCGTGGAGTAACTTATCCCCATGGGTTCGTCGGCTCTGCTGAGCCGTCGAGAAGAACAACGTAAGGCGGCCGGTGAGTTTCAGCCGCGAAACAAGTTCGCTCACTGGCGATTGTGCCATACGCCGCCAGATCGGTCTTGCGCATGGTACCGGCATCCGAATCGCCACGACAACTCCCGGCCACTGATTTGGGCCACCCGTCGGTAGATGGTCCGCCGCACGACGCGGCCCCCCGTTTCCGAGGCACCGTGGCCCTTTGCAGCGTGGCTTGTGGGATCGGAGTGGTCACGGCGATTGCCGTGGGTGTCTTTCTCTTCGAGCAGGAAGAACTCGAACGCGCCGTCACCGACCAGGTCAACTCGCAAACGGACCCGGCTGAGATCGCCTTTCGGCGGGTCGAGGCTGCCACGCATCGCCTCGGGTTTGCCGACGCTCGATTCGTGGCCGCCTCGCAGACCCATGTGCCCGAGTATGAGGAATGTGTCGTCATCGAAGTCAGTGGCACGCACTATGACTTCCCGTTGGTTCTGCTCTCGAACATCAAGACTCACGTGGTCAACTGCCAACTCGACAGCCTGAACCTGGCCGTAACGTACTGCGACCTTCGAGATAGCGCGCGGGTATTGCAGCGAACCGATTCAACCCAGCCGTTGAGTGCCGTAGCGACACGATTTGACCGCGACCGTAAGCAGATGATTTTGCGGATCGACGGTGAGAAATACCTCCAGATGTCGCCGGACATCCCGCTGGCCGACCTGCCGTTCCAACGGGTAAAATGGGGCGATTGGATCGCCGACCACCCGGAAACGCTGGTCCTGGTCGGTCGAAACGACGACGACCAGTCGGCGGTCACCGCGCCTGCTTCTGAGACGCCAGGAACGCAATCAGGTCGATGAATTCCTGCTGGGTCAGCCGCTTGTCAATGCCGTCGGGCATCGTGCTGATTGCCTGGACCGACTGCTCATCGATCTCCGACTTGATGACCTTGTGCAATTTCCCTTCCTTGTCACCCAGGGTCAATTCGGTCGGCGTCTCCGAGACGCGAACCCCCGTCAGCACGCGTCCACTCTCGAGCACCACCACCCGGGTCTGATAGCTGGGCGCGATGGACCGGCTGGGTTCGAGCAGCGCCTCGATCAGGTGGATCCTCGAGAACCTCCGGCCGACCCCGGTCAGGTCCGGCCCGATCCGTGCTCCGTCGTCGCCGATCCGGTGGCACCGTGCACACAGCCCCCGCCGCTTGATGTCGCGAAAGACGCGCTCGCCGAGCACCGCGTCGCCTTTCTCCTTCAGGGCCCGCTGGGCATAGATCTCGAGCACTCCCTCCAGAGTCCGATCGCGGAACCTCACCTGCAGACGACTCGGGCGATCCCAATCGACCCAGGCCACCAGCCGGTTGACCCCCTTCTCGAGCGTGGCATGAAACCGGTCACTGTCGGGCTGGAAGCCCCGCACCTCGTCACGCCGATACACCTCCGTCCCGTTGATCGTCACCCGCAATCGCCCGCCGGCGGCAGCCAGGAACTCGATCTGCCTCTTCGCCGGTGAACTCACGTCGGTCCACGCCACCCGCACGGTCTTCTCGGCGGGCACCTTGCCCCGGGGCAAGGCGACCGCCGGATCGTCCCCGTCGGCCATCACGACTCCGGCCACCTCCGTCTCGGCCCCCGATCCGGGCGAGCCGACCTGACTGATCAACCCCGCGGCCTCCTGCTCGGTCATCACCCCGGTGGCCCGCCATCGCAACAGCAGCCCCCCGTCGCCCTGCAGGTCCGCCCGCGCCCGTGCCAGCGATTTCTCGGTCACGACCTTTCTTGACTCCAGGCGATCCAACGTCCCGAACACCCGGACCTGGACCGACGTGGAACGGTAGGTCCTGGCCAAAAAGCGGATACGTCCCAGGTCGCTCTTCTCGCCGTACGCCCCCAGGTAAGCCAGGCCGGCCGCCAGGGTGAGTGGGTCGTCCAGCGCGGCTCGGGCCGCCTTCAATGAACCGGGCTGTTCGAGTGCAACGAGTGCTTCGAGGCTAGCGGCACGAACCGTGGCATCCGGATCGGCCGCCGTCCGTCCCAGCCTCGCTGCCGCCTGCTTGACCTTCAGCCGTGCCACCGCCTCGGCCGCCGCTCGGCGAACCGCAGCAACCTTGTCCTCCAACAATCGTCCCAGCCCGGCCACCAGGCGATCACTGCCACGCCGCGCCAGCGCCGTGATCGCCGCAGCACGGACCGCCCCCTCCGACGATCCGAGCCCCGTCTCGAGCAAACCACCGGGATCCACGCCGTCGCGGCGTCCCAGTCGCACCACCAGGTCGGCCAGCACGGGTCCCTGTTCGAGCCGTTTGCCGAGGGTGACCAGTCGGCTTCCCGCGGGCCCCTTCCAGCGTTGATCGAGCATCGCCAGCGCCGTCAGGCGGTTCGGCCGCGGATAGGCAGGTTCGGCCACGACACCCGCCAACGCCGTCGTCGAACCGTCGGTCACCTCGGCTCCGATCGCCTCAAGCAACACCGTCACCGCGGCAGCATCCCGTTCGGTCTTCAGCCACTCGACAAGGACCCCGGCAGGAATCGGCACTCCCTGTCGCCGCATCGAGGTCAACGTGATCACACGCAGCAGCCGGTCCTTGTCGGCCAGTGCCCGGCCCAGGGCCTGGGCAATGGCCCTGGTCTGTTTCCAGTCCCCGGGATTGACCGGCCGCGGAGCCGGACGATAGCCCCAGTATTTCCAGGCCGCCGGCTTTCGCCAGACCCGGGTCAGCCACTCGGCATACTCGCGTCGCCGATCGGCACGATCCTCCGATTCCAGTCGCTCGATCAACCAACCGACCACCGCCGGCTCGTAGCGGTCGGCCACGGCCCGCAGTGCCATGGCCCGCGCCGGATGTGACGACGGCAGGTCAAGCAACTCGAGTGTCGATTCCCAATCGGCCACGCGTCTCAGGGCCTGCTGGCCGGCGTGCAGCCGCACGGCGTCAAGCGTCTTGGTGGTGTGCGACTTCAACCAGGACGACAACCCGGTCCACCGCAGTCGTCCCACCGCCACGATCACCTCGCGGTGAACCCGGGAATCGGCCCGCTGGCCCAATCGAGCCAACCGCTCGGCAACGGCCACATCGCTTCGTTTGCTGTCGATTCGATCACCCACCAGCACCGGATCGGTGAGATCGGCAACGGCACGGATGGCCTGGACCTTCACCCGAACACTTGGATCTCCCTCCGCAACCCGAAACAGGCCGTCGATCGCGCCGCTGCCCGAATCGGCCATCAACCAGACAGCGTGCATCCGGGCCAGGATCCGCTCCGGCCGATTCGCCATCTCGCCAACCCGCATCAGCTCTTTCAGCGGCTTCCGCCAGGTGTCTTTCGGCAGCCGCAACAGTGCGGCTCCGGCGGCCTCGCGGTCCAGTCGACTCGTCGACCCCAGTCGCCTGAACAGCTCGGGAATGGTCGACGGCTTCGCGGGTGGCCGATTGGACGACACGGCCGCAGGCGCCTCCTTGGGCACAATCCGGTAAATGCGGGCCCGACCACGCTTCGGTCTCTGACCATCGGCCCAGTCGGAGATGTAGAGTGCCCCGTCGCGTCCGACGACCACGTCGGTCGGCTTGAATCCATACGGATCCGTCGGAGCTCCGGCGGCAAAGAGCTGCTCACGCATCGGCGCAAAACCGGCTCCAGCCGGTTGCCGCGGGTAGAAGACGACCGAACTGCCCCACTCACAGAAGAACAACCCACCCCGATACGCTTCGGGAAAACCGGTCTCTCCGTAAAACACCCCGCCGGCCGACGAGCCGCGGCCCATGTCGGCCAGCGGCCCCAATGCCAGTTCACGGCGCTCGCGGTAGTGGTAGGGGTACCCGTGATCGGCACCGTAGATGCTGTGGTACACCCGGATCATGTAGTCGCCGCCGTCATTCTCGTTGTCGCGGACGAAGACGTTCAGATCGTCATCCAGTGCCAGGTCGTAGATGTTGCGGAGACCACCGGAAAACACGTGCAGGTCACTGCCATCGATTCGGCATCTCAGAATCCCACCCTGCTGAAACAGCAAACGGTCCCCCTCGGGACGCTTCACGTCGGTGCCGTTGTCACCCATCGAGAGGTACAACCAACCGTCGAACCCTGCCACCACTCCATTGGCACAGTGCAACCGCGAGTTGTTCTTCTCGGGCTCGAGGCCCAATCCCCGCAGCAGGTCGCGCCGCTGGTCCGCGACACCGTCGCCGTCGGTATCGCGGAGCGAGGTCAACAACGGTGCGTGCATCACGTAGACGCTGCCGTCGAACCACGCCAGTCCCTGGATCGAATTGAATCCCTTGGCGTAGACGGTCGATTGATCGGCGTATCCGTCGCCGTCGGTGTCGGCGATCAACCGCACTTCGTCGCGCCTGATGATCTTGATGCCCAGGCCGGTCACGTAGTCATGTGCCACCAGCAGCGTTCCGAGTCGTGGACCGATCGAAATCACCGAGGGGTATTCGACCAGCGGATCGCAGGCGAACAGGGTCGAAACGAACCCGTCGGGAATGACCAGTGGGGGGAACCGTTTCTCGGTTTCGGGACCGACGGCCGGCGGCTTGTCCGCGGCATCGCTGGATGCCGAAACCAGCATCACCAGCAACAGGGCCAGGCCCGAGATTGCGGGTGGCGCGAGAAGAGACTGTCGGTTCATGATGTGGCCCTCGTGCGGCGCCGGTGAGAGTGGCCACATGATGACCGAATGGCGGCTCGATTGAGAGTCCACCGGAGGATGACGCAGCCGACTCGGTGGATTCGGCCGGTCCGGTTGCAGTAGGCTCCCTCGCTCGCGGCTCCACACACCCGTTCCTACCGGAACTCACGTCATGGACCACCTGTTCACAGTCGACTCGCTGGCCGAACTCCGGGACGTCATGCTCGGGTCCGCCCGTTCGGCCTTTGTCCTCGGACACACTCGCCCCGGAGACGGGGGCGGTGGGATGTTTCACTGGAACCCCTCGTCGACGAGCCCGGACGACAACGGGCTGGTCGTGACCCACCGTGAGAACCGGGTGGGTCGCTGGACCCGTGTGGACTCCGGCCCGCTGGATGTCCGCTGGTTTGGTGCCAATTCGACAGAGGATGCCACCAAGGCCATCCAGGGAGCACTCTCTGCTGCCCATCGTGGAGGAGAAGTCTCGATTCCCGCCGGGACATTCGGCATCAGCCGGCCACTCCGCATCCCCCAGGGTGTCCACCTGTCGGGCACCGGACTCCTGTCGGTCCTGAACTACTCGGGACCGGCCGAAACGGGCTGCCTGCGAGTCGACGGGGATCCCGGATCGATTTCGCTGGGCATCTCGCGGCTGAACATCCTGGTCCAGACCGAAGGGGCCTACGGAGTGGACCTCAGTGGCATGAGCTACAGCCGGTTCGATCACATCACGCTGCACCTGCGACAACCCAACACGTCGGGCTTCTTCGGGCCCGGGAACACCCAGTCCCCCTACTACAACGTCTTCACGGGTTGCCACGTGGCCGGGACAGCCGACTACAAGACCAACGGCTGCGTCGGCTTTGACTTCACCTACGACCGTGGCAAACGGATGCAGTCGGCCAACGCCAACCAGATTTACGGGGGCCACCTCTCCACCTGCCAGGTCGCGGTCCGCTGCCTGGGGGTCGGCAACGTGTTCCACGGCCAGGTGATCGAGAGCGGGGACGTCGGCTACCAGTTCGACCTCTGCCCGGCCCGCAAGACGATGGCCCAGCGGGGAACCGTCAACGACGTGGTCGGCTGCTACACCGAACACGTCCGGATTCCGATCGAGCAGAAACACGCCGATGCGTTTGTCACCGCGCAGTTGACCTACGTGACCGGCTACGAACGGGTCTTCCAGGCCAAGTCCACCCGGAACTGCGTCGTGCTGTCATCCCATTACGGCCAACTGCCACAAGCCCGGAGTCTCTTCGATCGCAGGATTGATGTCGTGAGTCCGCCCGAGACACCCTAGAGCGACGGGCAGTCCGAGTCACGGCGATCCCCAGCAGCACGCCGGCATGCAGGACATGGCCCTGATCGGCCCCGACACGATCCTGGTCACCGACATTGTCCGCCGCGGCGGCTGGCGCGTGGAGGGCGTTCCGATCACCGTCAGGAAGAAGCCGACAAAGACCCGTGGGCCTCGTTGACCGGTCACCCGGTCAGTCGATGTACCAGAAGCGGCCGATCTTCATGAAGACGATCGACTTCTTGCCGCCCACCGGCTCGACCGGTGTGAAAGTCGCCACGCGACCGGCCGGGTCCAGCTTGGGTTTGGCGTCCTTGATGGACTTGAGCACGGCGAGCAGTCGGCTCGCCTTCTTCGTCGAGAATTCCTCGACCAGTTGCTCGAAGGTCCTCTGCTTGAGGATCTGCTTCAGTTGCCCCGGAGGAACGCACCTCTTGAGGACAGCTGCGTGATCCTTCTTCTCCAGCAGGCGGATCGCCTCACTGACGGTCGTCCGAAGTCCAGTTCGCGGATCTATCGTCTTGCGGATGATCCCGGCAGCGTGACCGGCCAGGGCCTTGGACCCGTCGCGGGTGAAATGAACATTCGCCGGACGCTGGATCCCCTTCAGTCGAGCCTTGGCAAAAGTGTACATGTCGTCGGTGGCGATCCCGTTGTCCTTCATCACCCGGGTCGCAACCGCGTTGTACTTCACCGCATCTCCCACGACCCGGCCCTTGGCCCCTGGTGGCACCGGCGTGGTCGATCGCCAGATCAGCGTGGCCCCGGTCTTCTTCAGTCGAGCCACCAGTTGGCGGAGGTTCTTCTCGTACTGTCCGATCGGCACCTGTTGCCGGCTGCCCGGGGACTTGGGATCGGCCAGTGACTTGCCGTTTGGCCCGAGGTACTTCAGGTCGTGCAGGCCCCAGTTGAAGTGAATCACGTCCCAGGGCTTGGATCCCAGCCACTTGTCCAACTGCGAGATCCCGCGGGTGGTCGGGCCACAGTTGGTCGACGGGCGATGAACATTGGCCTGTCCCTTGAGCGCCGCCCTCAGCGGCAACGTGTACCCGATCGAAATCGAATCGCCGATCAGCAGAATCCGCGGCAGCGCGGGATCATCGGCAACCTGTCGCAGCGGCGAGTTCTTTCCGATCCGTTTCTTCTTTGCCTGTTTCTTCTTTGCCTGTTTCTTCTTTGCCTGTTTCACGTTCGACACGGCGACCCGGGGTGGATCGGCGAAATCAGCCGAGAGCCGGTTGGCGTCGGCACCTGTCATCTCACCCCGCTGCACCCACACCCGGTAAACCAGCTCGATCGGCTGCTTGCCCTCGACCAGCGTCCGCTTGCCGAACCATCCGCCGAATCGGCCATAGGCCCGCTCGGACGCGAAACTCGGCTGGGGGTTTCGGGGACTGTCGATGTAGACGGCCGAGTACCTCTGGGGACCGAGCACGAACGACATCACGTTCCAGGGCATGTTGACCATCGGCTTGTTGGCCGGATCTTCGGGTCCCTTGCCCTTGACCGGGTTGCGGGTCGCCCCGGGCACACCCTTTCCGTCGGGACGCAGGTAATAGACCAGTTTCTCGCTCTGACGCTTGGCCACCTCGTCGTCGGCCCGGAACTGGAACCCGGCGTGCTGGGCATCGCCGTCGAGCGTCACGGTGCCGCGAACACTCCACAATCGCGAACTCCACTCGATCAACGTCCCACCGGTCACGGCAAAGACGGCCAACTCACGGTGCTCCCGACAAAACGGCTTCCCCTTCAGGTCGTTCCAGTCGATCAATGCTCGGTGCCGCGCCAGCACCTGGCCCTCCTCCCGGGCCAGCATCTCACGGTGCAATTCGTGCTCCCCCTCATGGCAGTACCACGTGTTGCACTTTCCCCCGGGAAAGGTGCAGCGGGTGAACCCGTAGAACAGGCCCTGATGGTGAGTGTAGAGCCCGCCGGTTCCCTTGGTGAGCAACCGAGCCCCGGCCGGGTCAAACACGTGGTGAAACGGCTTGTTGTTGAGATCCCGCTTGGCCGGGTCATTCTCGTAGGCCCTGTACATGTACCGCACGACCGGGCGATCGCCGATCAACACGTCGGCATACCGACCGAGCGTGTCCCGCCACCTGAATCCGGGCCGTGATCGGCTGTCTCCTTCGCTTCGCGACCCGATCGTGGCCGTGAAGTGCGTCGAGGCTCCCGCCTTGAGTCCGGGCAGGATCCAGTGCAACTCGGCGTTGGGTTTCTTGCTGTGCAACAGCCGGGGTGCAGTCAACTGGGCCGCCACGCGCCGTCCCGCGGCATCGGTCAGGACAACCTCCGAGGAGGCGATCTTCGCGACGGGCAGCGGCACGCTGGCCACCAGCGGAGTCTGCGTCCGGTCGTGTTTTCCGGCCCGCACATCCAGCCGGATCTTCAACGTCGGCGCCGCCTCCAGCCCCGTACCGGCGACCAGCAACAACCCCGCCATCCAGTACACCAGCCGTTTCATCATGCTCTCCCCCGCGGGTAACGCATCGAGTGTCGAATTCATGGACGCAGACTCACACTATCGGCCACCCCCGTCCCACGCAAACGCTCGGAACGCCGGCAAACCTCTACGAGATGATCTCGGTGACCACCCGTCCGTGCACGTCGGTCAGGCGGAAATCGCGTCCGCCAAAGCGGTATGTCAGCCGCTCGTGATCCAGCCCCATCAGGTGCAGAATCGTCGCGTGCAGGTCGTGAACGTGCACCTCGTCACTGACGACCAGATTTCCGTGCTGGTCGCTTTGGCCGTGGATCGCACCTGCCCGCACCCCGCCCCCGGCCAACAGACAGGTGAAGGCGGAATTGTGGTGGTTGCGACCCTTTTCGTTTTCCGTCCCTGCCGGAGAACGGCCGAACTCGGTGCAGATCGCCACCAGCGTCGTCTCGAGCAACCCGCGGATCTTCAGGTCTCCGATCAACGCCGCCAGCGGACGATCCAGTTCACCGGCTCGGGCCCGATGCTGCTGCATGTCTCCGTGTGAATCCCAGTTGGCTCCCGAACCGGTGTGCACCACCTCGACCACCCGCACACCGTGCTCGACCAGCCGACGCGCTGCCAGCATCTGCCAGGCAACCGAGCGTCGATCGCCGGATGCCAGCCCGTATTGCTCGAGCGTCAATCGCGTTTCACCGCTGACATCGAGCACGCGCGGAGCGAGTTTCATCATGCCCGCGGCGGTGCGGAAGGAAGACATCCGGGCCTGCAGGCGGGGATCCCGCTGACGGTCTTCGGCGTGCCGCCGGTTGATCTTGCTCAGCATCAACTGTTCCAACTGCCCCAGCGAGACCGAAGGCAATGGGCTCTTGAGGTGAGGGACGGGATCCTGCCCGGGAACCAGCCGCGTTCCGGTGTGATGGGCCGGGAGGAAACTGGCGTCCCAGACCTGGTTGCCCATGTAAGGCAGCGCCGAGGCGAGGACGACGAACGGTGGCAGATTGGGCTCGCGGGTTCCCAGGCCGTAACTGATCCATGAGCCAATGCTGGGCATCGGCACCGTGGTCAATCCGCAGTGCATCGCCAGGGTCGCCTGCCCGTGGCTGATGTGATCGTTGACCATGGATCGGATGACGGCCAGATCATCGATCCGGCGAGCCAGGTGAGGAAACAGCTCGCTGACCGGCAGCCCGCTCTCCCCGTAGGGTCGAAACCGGAACGGTGACGCATTGAGGAAAAACGGACGCCCCCGCCAGTCGATCGTCTTGCCGTGATCCGCCTGCAGCCGCGGTTTGTAGTCAAACGAATCGATGTGCGAGAGCCCACCGGTCAGGTTGACGATGATCAGGTTGGTGGCCCGGGCCGCCGCATGACCACGTCGCGGTGCCAGCGGGTGTCCCCCTTCCTGGCGGGCCGCCTGCAGCAGACGGTCCCGTAACGAGACACCCGTGGCCACGGCCGCGGCTCCTCCGGCTGCGGAACGCAGAAAGCTGCGACGGTTCGTGAAACAGTCTCGGTTCATGAAACCTGCCAGGACAAGTGAGCCTCTCGCCCGTCTCTCCCTTCAATCCACGTACAGGAACTCGTTGGCCGTCAACAACAACCGACTGTAACTCGACCAGGCGGCCAATTCGATCTGGCCGGGCACGGCCCGGGACCGGTACCGGCTGGGAACACCCCGGTACACGCGAAGTTCATCAATGTCTCCGCGAAAACATCGATCAACCAGCGTGATGCCCAGCCCCACTCGAAACGCCAGTTCACTGGGTCGCGCCGCAGCGTCGGAAACCACCTCGGCTCCAAGTTTCCCATCAAGAAACAACTGCAACCTCGACGGCGTACGGACCATGGCCACGTGCTGCCACTTGCCGGCCGCCAACGTGATCGGCTTGCTGATCACCCACGCTTCACCGCCGATTCCGAACGACGCCGTGAACTGGTTGGTCGCGTCGCCCTTTTGTTGCAGAACAAATCCCCGACTGCTTCCACCCAGGTGGTTGCCGAAAATGTCGGCATAGCGAGCCTGCCCGGGACCGGGTCGCACCCAGCACTCGACCGCAAACGCATCGCCCAGGTCCATCACCGCGCCACTGTCGACATAATCCCCCTTACCATCCAGTGAAACACACTGCCCGGAGTGTCCGGCAACGAACGCCGGATCACCCACCAGGGTTCCGTGTCTCTTTCGCCCCGAAGTGTCCTTCACGTCTCCGTCGAACAGGTACTCGAGAACCAGCTTCGACGCCCCCCCCTCGCGAGCGTCAGCGTCCTGCTTCCATCTCTCCGCGTACTGGTCGATGTATGAGAGCACCTCGTCGACTTCACCGACAACCGGTTCACGCGACCAGGTCCGCGTGATCGCTCGCCTCACGCGACGACGGCGATCCGGTTCGGCGGCAACCAACTGTCGCGCCAATTCCTGGGCCTGCTGATGAATGAACGGACTGTTTCTCAGGTACAACGCCTGCAGGGCTTTGGCGGTGTTCTTGCGCCGTGGAGTGGGCCTGGAAGTGTCGGGTCCGTCAAAAAGTGTCAGGTACGGGTGCCGCTGCAACCGCTGCGTCATCAGGTAGACGCTGCGATGAGGCGAATCGTAGACCGCCTTGAACGGGCCGTGCTGGCTGAATTGCCAGTTGGCCTCCGGAGGAAACGGGTGCGGCCCGGGACGGTTCGGGTTCAACGTTCCCGCCACCTGCATAATGCCGTCGCGGATCGACTCGGCGTCCCGGCGTCGACGATCAAATCGCCAGTACCAGCGATTGGTCGGATCGATCGCCAGAGCTTTCCGGCTGGCCACCCCCGACAACCGCCAGGTCTTCGACGACAGGATCAATCGGTGCAGGTGCTTGACCGACCAGCCGTTGTCGATGAACTGCCTGGCCAGCCAGTCGAGCAGTTCCGGATGACTCGGTGAGGCTCCCCCGAGTCCGAAGTCGTCGGAGGTGCTGACGATTCCCTTCCCGAAATGGAACTGCCAGATGTAGTTGGCCGCCACCCGTGGTGTCAGCGGGTTGTCGGGACTGGTCAGCCAGCGAGCCAGTTGCAGCCGGCCGCTCTGCCCGGCGGGAATCTCGAACTGCTGACCGCGGGCCAGAAACTCGGGAACTCCCCGACGCACCAGTGGCCCCGGATCGAACGGATCGCCGGCCACCTGGACATGAACGTCCCGGGGTGACGCCTCCCGCATGGCGAAAGCCCGCTCGAGCCCGGCCAACCGCTCGGTCCCTTTCAGGTCGTTCCACAGCTTCCGCACGCTGTTGTCCAGCTTGGAGATCTCCTCGCGAATGCGGATGTCCTGGTCATCGATACTGGTCCGCAACACGACGTCGAAATCACCGCGGCTACGGACCTGATGGTACCGGCGAACGTCTCCAGCCAACCGCTTCCGTTTTCGTTCCAGGTCCTTCCGGGTCGGATGATTGGCCAACGTCTTGGCGATCGTGGCTCGCAATCCCTCGATTCCCCGACGGTGCTCGATCGGCACCGCAGCCCACTGGTCCGGTGTCACCAGCAGGACCGACTCTCCGGCGGAAAACCCCGGCAACTCCGAACCACTGAACGGATAGCGACTGCTGGCAAAGATGCCGTAGAGGCGGTAGTAGTCGGCTGTCGAGATCGGCTCGGACTTGTGGTCATGGCAACGTGAACACCGGATCGTCAGCCCCAGGATCGACCGGCCGATCGTGTCGATCGTGTCCTCGATGATCAACTCGGGATGATAGTGCTTGAAGATGCCGTTTCGGATCGACAGTCCCAGGAACCCGGTGGCGATCACCCGCTCTCGGAAGCGCCCGTCCGGCCCCTGGGCGGCCATCAGGTCCCCGGCAATCTGTTCGCTGATGAACTCGTCGTAGGGTTTGTCGGACGCGAAGGAATCAATGACGTAATCCCGGTAGAGTCGGGCCGCGGGGATCGGGCAGTCGACGCTGCCTCCCTGTGTGTCGGCATACCGCGCCAGGTCCAGCCAGTGCCGTCCCCAGCGTTCACCGTACTGGGGAGTGGCGAGCAATCGATCCATCAGCCGCCGGTAGGCGTCTTCGGAATGGTCCTCCCGAAAATCCTCGACGTCCTTCCAGGCAGGCGGCAAACCGACCAGGTCGTAGTACACGCGACGGATCAACGTGACCGGATCGGCACCGCCAACCGGATTCAACCCCTGATGCTTCAACTTCGCCACCACGAACCGATCGATCGGATTCTCCGACCAACCACTCGGATCATCGAGTGGTTCCAGTGGCCGCACGGGCTGGAACGACCAGTGCGTCGCAGCATCGGAGAGATTTCTCGTGGACGCGTTTGCCGGCCATGGAGCCCCCAGCCGAACCCAGCGTTCCAGCAACCGGATCTCCTCCTCGGGCAACTTCCCGCCCGGCGGCATCTTCAGTCCAGCGTCGGCGTGGCGAACAGCCCGGATCAGCAGGCTGGTCGCCGGCTTCCCGGCAACCAGGGCCGGGCCGCTCTTGCCTCCACGAATGACGGCTTTGCGGGAATCGAGCCGCAACCCGCGGCCGCTCTTCCTGGAACCGTGACATCTCAGGCAACGCCGCACCAGCAGGGGCCTGATCCGAGCCTCAAAGAACTCGGCCGCCGTGGGATCGACTTCGTCAGCCCACGCACTGCCATGTTCCCCTGGGGACGAGAGCAACAGCACGAGCAACAGCAGCCCATACCGCACCAACATGACATCACGCCGTTTCACCGGGAAAAGCCTGTAGAATCTCGCAATCGCATTCTAGCAAACCGCGTGAGCACTTCGGCACGGGCCGGGACGAATTGAATTGGCCGCCTAGGGATTGGCCTTCTTCGAATTGATCTTCTTCTGCCGCGGCGGGACCGGCAAACGCGGTGTGAACGCTCCACGGTAGTTCCGCGTCCAGTGGCAACCGGCAACATACGGCTGCACACGTCCCCGGTCGTCGACCTTGACGGCCTGGAATGCGGTGAAAAGCGTCCCGTCGGAGAACTGCACGGTGTTGGCCTCGGCCAGCGCATTGGAGATCGACACATCGTCTCGCAACACGATCTCCTCGCCCCACGTCTTACCCATGTTCGTGGTGAACCGGGCCCGTACCCCAAAGGGTGCCGCCCCCCGTCGCTGGTACGAACAGACGAGAGTCCCATCGGAGAGTTTCCAGGGGAGCGGATGCTTGGCGTTGATCGGAGTTTTGCTGACCTTCGACCATGTGCGGCCACCGTCCTTCGACGACACGGCGTACGCCGGACTGGCCAGTCCGGTCCGGATCATCAGGAAGATCCGCCCGTTGCCGCCGATCACCGGAAAGGTCTCAGAGAATCCCGTGGCCAACGGCGACAGCGATCCATCAGCAGCCCTCACCGCCGACCACGTCTTGCCCGCATCGTCGGACCGTACGCAATAGACGTGGCTCCGTCCCAACGCCAACCCGACCCCCTTGGTCTTGGGATCCACCGACCGGCCCTTCTTGCCGAATCCGTAGGCCAGGAAGATCAGCGACCCGTCGTCGAGGCGTCTGAGTGGCCCGCGACCCACGAAGTAAGCAAAGAACGGCAACTGCTTGTAGATCTCACGTTTCTGCCATGTCTTGCCTCCGTCGGTCGACGTCTTCTGCCACAGGTCATAGTTGATCGCGCAGTAGCCGTTCTTGGCCCCGAGATCCCAGACATGAAACCCCTGCTTCTGCAGAGACTTGATCTCGGTCCGCGGATACCGAATATAGCCACTGCTGCCCAATTCCATGATCACCCCACCGGGCAACGTCACCCGGTTGCGGGCCAGGGCCGGGGATTTCTGTTTCGTGATCGACCAGGTGCGTCCCCGGTCGTCTGAGATCATCACGATCGACGACACCCGCGGCGCGTAGGCATCGGTGTTGGCCTCCTCGTCGGGAAAATACACCTGAATCGGCAGCCACAACCGGTCATTCCTGTCGACGTGGACGTGCCCCTTACTGAAGCCACCGTATTTCCCCTCATAGGCCGCTCCATGCAGGATATCGACCTCAACCTTCCAGCCGTCCGCTCCCGCAACCGGTGTTGTGACCGTGGCGGCCAGCAACGCTGCACCCAACATGACATTCCGAAAAGACTGATCTCTCATGCGATTCGTGCTCCAGGTCATCAGGGAGTAGGAAGACCAGTCTAACTTGCTGCGCGGTTGTCACCACCACGCGTGGACGAGACGATACACGCCGGTGCCACGTGACCGACTCACGTCGGCACGACATTGCCTCACCATCTCGCCTCGACTCAGGCTTCGAATCCATGCCCATCAAGATCGCCGCCCTCCTGACCTGCTTCCGGCATCGGTCTCATGCCAACGTCATCCTCGAGAACTTTCTCGAGCCGTATCTCTTCCGGGGCCGCCGTGTGGATCCTCGCAAGGAATTTCGAGTGGTGTCGATGTACGTCGACCAGTTCCCCAAGGTCGACATGGCGCGGGGAGTGGCCCGCGACTACGGGATCAAGATCCAGCCGACGATCGCCAAGGCCCTGTGCCAGGGCGGCAAGCGACTGGCCGTCGACGCGGTGCTGTCAATCGGGGAACACGGCACCTACTCGTTCAACCGATTCGGCCAGAAGAGGTATCCCCGCAAGCGGTTCTTCGACGAGATCGCCCGCGTGATCGGCGACAGCGGTCGCCCGATCCCCGTCTTCAACGACAAGCACCTCTGCTACCGCTTCGACTGGGCCAGGCAGATGTTCGAGACGGCCGGGCAACTGAAAATCCCGCTGATGGCCGGAAGTTCCTGTCCGCTCGCACAACGACGACCGGCCATCGAACTCCCCCGGGCGGCCCGGATCACCGAAGCGGTCTCGATCCACGGGGGACCACTGGAAGCCTACGGGTTCCACGCCCTGGAGGTCCTGCAGTCATTTGTCGAAGCGCGGGCCGGGGGGGAAACCGGGGTCGTCAGCGTCGAGTACCTGCGTGGCCGCCAACTGTGGAACGCGGCCAGGCAGGGACGCTGGTCGTTGAAACTCGCCGAAGCGGCCATGCAGGCCGACCTCGGCAAAGTGCCCAGGTCCATCCAGCAGGTGCCCGGAGAATCCCGGGTCACATCCGACGGACTGTTGATCAAGTACGCCGACGGCCTGAAGGCCACCATGCTCAACATCGGCAAGAACGACACCCGATGGAACTTCGCCTGCCGCCTGAAGGGTGAACGTCGGCCACTGAGCACCGCACTGAACGTCGGCCCCTGGAACAACAGGAACCTGTTCAAGGCGCTGGTCCATTCGATCCAGGACCACTTCCGCAACGGCCGGTCCCCCTACCCGCTCGAGCGGACGCTGATGACCACCGGCTTGACCGACGCGATGATGCACGCCGCCGTCCATCCAGGTCGACCGTTGCCCACACCCGAACTCGAATTCGCCTACAAGCCTCGGACCTTCAATTCCATGCGCGAGAACGGGGCGAGTTGGAAGATCGTCACCGATGCGATGCCCGAACCCCGCGGCATCGACAATTCGGGCGATTGAGTCGCGGCACCCGATTTCGGTCCGCTAGTTGATCTCGCTTGAGTCTCGCATGCTCTGCTGAAGCCGTTCGCGGAGCAGGTTGACCGCCCGGTGAACAGTCTGTCGGGAAACGCCGAGTTCTTCGGCGATGTCAGTCTTGCTGTGGCCGTCGAGCAACAATCCGAGCAACTCGGCATAGAGACCGGGCAGACCGGCCAGCAGCGATTCGACCTGGTCCACCAGAATTGCGGCGTCGTCGGGACTCGGGCCGGAGGCCAACGCAACCGGCAGCCAATCGTCGGCCGTAGCAGCCGTTTCCAGTCCCACGTCTCGACGGCCAGCCGTGTGACGCCGTCCCTGCATCTGAGCCTTCCTCAGGGTGATGTTCGCCAACAGATGCCAGATATCAAGGCTCTCGTCGATACGGAACTGGCCCTCGGCACTGCGACGAAAAAATGTCCGGAAGACCGACTGCACGACATCCTGGTCGTCGACTCGCACACCGACCTTCTTTGACAGGTGCCGGGCCGCAACCGCGGTCAGTTGCCGCGAATATCGCTCGAACAGCAGGCGAGCCGCCTCCTCGTCGCCATCGCGCCACCGGTCAATCAGATCTGTCGACATCTCTCCCATCCGAAACCGCCAACCAGTTCTTCCGCCGAAACGGCTCCAGTCTGCCGCCTGACGGGGCCGGCACTCCGGAGATTTCTCCCCCTTTTTGTAACAAATGGACCGATTCAGCGTGACACTTTGGCCTCCCGTCTCAATCAAGTCTTTGAACGGCCTCCTAAAACAAGTTCTTCAAGGCAACCGCCATGCGACGAGACGAATTGAACCGCCGGCCCCGCACACGGCAGGTGGCGGCATCGAGGAGACCAGGTCGAGTCTGCACACCACCACCGATTCCGGAACGGACGACGCGTGGGATCCCCACTCCGCCACCGATCCGGCAAAGCGGGGGACGACTCCGGTTCGTCGCATCCGTCGGACTGATCGCCACCTGCCTGGGGCTGTGGGCTGCCGGTTTCGGGTCTTCACCCAACTCGAAAGCCGACCAACTCACCGAAGCCGATCCCCAACCGGCTCCCATCGTGGAGGTCAATTCGAACGTTCAGACGCCTGATGCGGTTCCGACGGTCGACCCACGACCGTTAGAGCCGACCCCGAACCCCGGGCCCAACCCAACCGGTCACTTCGTGCTGTCTTCGCTCGACCTGACCGCCGGAGCCAACGACACCGGAGCCGCCTGCTCATCCGACCGGACACTCGGCACCTCGATGGCCTGGGCAAAATCGCCGAAGGCCGCTTTCGCCTCAGCCCGACGCGACAACAAGCTCGTCTACCTGATTCACGTATCCGGCAACTTCGAGCAGCCGGGATTCACGTGAAACAACGCTCAGAATTTCAGGGCCGGTGCCCTGTCAGACCGGGTAGTTACTCGGTACATCGAAAAGCACTTCGTCGCCGCACATGAACAGATCGGGAACTTCACCGTCGTCAACGTCAACGGCAAGTTGAAGAAGAACGGCGGCAACGTCACCAGCTACTTCCTGACCCCCGATGCTCGTGTGATTCACGCCGTCACCGGGCCGGTCAATGCACGGCGACTGCTGGCCGAGGCCCAGTGGGCCCGTCAGACCTTCCTGGCTGCCGGCGGCGGTTTGGCCTCTCCAAAGGCTCAGAAACTGCAACTGGCCTCAGCTCACCGGCAGGCACTCGCGAGATCCGGTGGCGGCCAGAAGCGCAAGATTCACCAGCTCCTGGCCGACCAACCGCTGGTGCCGGTCAAACAGGTGGCCAACCAGATCTTCACCGAGATTCTCGGCGAGACGCTGCGGACGGATGACGCCAATCTCGATCTCCAGGGCGTCGAGTTGGCCCGACGCGGCGGATTGCCGATGCTGTTCGTCCTGCACGACAGCAAGGCCGAAGACAACCAAACGGTCCTGGATGTCTGGAAGCAGTTGGCGAAACAGCACGGCGAGACGCTGGCGAAGCTGAGCAAGTCGTTTGTCGTGATTCCCCTGCCCCTGAACGAGTTGCCGTCGCTCTCACGCTACCTCAACATGCCGCCTTTCGAGCGGCCGAAGGATCGAACCGCAGCCAAGAAATCACCGCTGCTGGTCGTCACGCGAAGTACGGGCCAACAGGTCGACGCACTGACTTCGTGGGGTCGACCCGCACGACTGGCTGAAGCGATGGCCAGTGGACTGGTCGCCGAGATCGAGACTCGGAAGCTCGGAGCAACCGAGCTGAACAGCCTGCTGCAGTTGGTCGAGCCGATCGATTCGGAGACAGCCCAGAAGGTGCGGAACCTGATCACCCAGTCCCGCAACCGTGAGCGGCGTGGAGGCAGCGGACTCGTCGCGATGAGTTCACCGGAAGGACCGCAGTAGCCAGGCGATTCCGGCCAGCAACGCGGCAACAACAATCGACACGATCCACCACGGTCGGCCACGTCGGCCGGGCGACGACGCGGCCAGCAACCCCGGCACGCTCGCAGCCTCGAGCCAACCCGGCATGCCTTCGCTCCAGACGAGGTCATCGGGACGCAACGCGCCTTCGTCGGCCAGTCGCTTGATCTCGCTGAACAGGAACGGCCCGGACTGCAACGTGTCACGGGCATAGAACCAGAGGGTATCGGAACCGACATCGTCCGGTTCACCGGACCACCAGTCGTCGTCCCGGGCATCGGCGGTGGACGGGGAATCCCGGTTGGTCTCCACTGCACCCGACTGCCTGACTTTCAGTGCCGGGGGCAACGGAAACAGATCAGGAAACTCGGACGCTCGCGACCAGGTCGAACCATCGTCGATCGACACCTCGTGCGAACGACTGAAGCGACCACGCCGGACGAGCGTTTGCAGACGATCCTCGTCGTACGGTCCCTGGACCTCGCCTCGAATCCGGATAAAGTAGCGCTCCGACACGGAATCCCCCACGGCTACGGTACTGGTTTCGGCCGCAACCTGTAGATCGGCCGTCCAGCAACGAACAGTTCCGGGCGAGACTCTCGCAGACTGAGTTGGCCCGACGCCACCTGGCCGATTCGTTGGAGACCGGCCGACTGCACACCGGATGCACCGACCAACACGTACAACTCGACCACCCCGTCGGCTGACAGTTGCTCGGGCGGTTGGATCATCGAACAGTGCCACCGGTCCTGATCATCCAGATTTCGGTGCAACCAGCCGATCCAATCGAATCGTCGACCCGAAAACCGTTTCAGTTTCTCGGCCTCACGCAGCGTCTGGGCCACCACCTTCTCGATCCCCGGCAGCCGCTTGGCCAAACGCTCGGCCTGCTTTCTCGCGTTCTGTGCCTCGAGACCATCCGCATCCACCCAGTTGACCGGCTTATCGAGCAAGTCATTCTGCAACAGTTTGTCGTGTTTGGCGAATGCAGCCGACAACGGTGCACTCCCCAGCCGGGCCACCTTCAGCACACGGTTCATCAACTGCAGTTTCAGGAACGGTTCCATTGCCGTGTCGTTGGATAACTGGACCAGCAGACCCGTGAACACCCCGTCCCAACTTGCCCCGTCGGCCAGTTCGTCGAGCTTCTCCAGTGCCAGGTCGCTGAACCGGGACTGGGGTGCCTCCCAATTGAACAGGAGACCCTTTCGCGGGTTGGCGATCTCGCTGGGCTTGAACTGCTTGGGCCGTCGCTCCATGACGGTCAAGTCCGTGAAGGCCTCAATCCGCCACCGGCCTCCAACCAGTTCAGGCCTCCGGTTCGAGTAGTACCTGCGGCCCTCGGGTGGCTTGGTCCTCAACATCACCAGGTTGGCGACCAGCGGCGCGGTCAACGGCACCTTGAGCGCGTCGGTGATCGACCGGCCTTCGGCATCGACACGACGCTTCGTCGATTCGAGATTGCTCAGCAGATCGGTGATATTCGATCCGTCAGGATCCGGATACTCCCCGTGATTTTTGACCAGGGCCTCCAATTGGGAGATCAGGGCCTTCGCCTCATCACCGTTCAGGCTGGTCAGATCCTGCTTGGTCAGTTCACGTTCGATCAACAAATCCCACCTCTCGAACGCCCACCACAGCGAAGACTCGGCGGCAGCAACCTGCTTCATTTCCAACGCATCGGTCACGACGGCAAACCGCTTCGCGAACGCCTCGAGCACCTTGCGGAACATCTCCCGATTGCCGACAGACTCGGTGATCTTCTGACGCATCGCGGCCAAATCCCGGAAAAGAACTTCTGCAGAGATCGACGCTTCGAGTCGCGAAACCACTTCGCCCAACTGGTCCCGCATTTTTCCGGAAACTCCAGGCAACGCTTCGATGGGACGCGACTCCTCGAACAACGCTCGCAGCCGGCCAAGATCGTGGGGGGCATCGAGTTGGGCGGTGTCGAACCGCTTCCGAACGTCCACAAGGAACTCGCTGCACTCCTTGTCGTTGCGTTGCCGAATGGCCAGCAACAGGTCGTCGAGTTGTTGCCTGAGATCGGCAACCCTGTTCTGCTCCACGTCATCCAGGCTGAGTGTCTCTTCGGCCTCATCGAGTTTCTGGATGGCCGTCTTCAGGGCGTCCCAGGTTCCGACGTTGAGTCCATCGCGTCGAGCGGTTTGAAGCCTGTCTTCCAGGTCCATCCGCCGCTGCGACTCGACGGCCTGTTCACGATCCAGTTCCCGCGCCATCCGGCGAACCTGCGAAGACTGGAAGACTCTCGGGTCAGTCTGTTCGAGTGTCTGCAGGAGCTCTTCGGCGTCGCCGAACCGCCGCGTGGCGATCAGGCCGTTCAGTTCCGTCGCACTGGCAGTCACCGAGGACTTCAACTGTTGCCCATCGACGACGAGTTTTCCCACGCCGACGGCCACCAGCAGCACCACGGCAACCAGAAGCACCAGGCCCCAGCGTCGTCGCCGGGCCCTCCGCATGACCACGGCTCGCGACTCGGAGAGCCGATTCACCAAGTACGACGGCAACTCGTAATAAGTCGAGGGCACGTCCCGGGAGAGCTTCTGCAGTTCTTCGAGTGAGACCTTGCGATCGATCGCCCGCTCGAGTCGCTCGACAGCCGCCCGAACGTCAGTGATCCCCTGGTCCTCCCGATCGTACTCCTCCAGCCAATCCAGGAACTCCGTCGTGGTGTCGGAGAACCGCGGCGGCTCGATTTCCGCGTCGTTCGCCAAACTTCGCCACCGCTCACGGATTTCCCGCCCCTGCTCGACATTCCCCGCGGCAAGGGCGACGGCAAGTTCGGGCTCCATCTCTTGAAGTTCGACCCGGGCCTGCTGCATTCGCGATTTGCGGAAAGCAGCGGCGACCATCTTGACGATCGCCCTGGGTGGTGGTTGCAACCAATCGGAATCGGAGACTTCTCGATCGAGTTCGGCCAGCACGTCAATGGCCCCGTCGCGTTCGGCCGCGGTGACCTCTTTCCGCAACTCGGCATGGCGAGCCTTTTCGAAGGCTCGCAGGTCGGTCTTCCAGATCGGGTTGTCCTGATCTCGGCGGGCGATCCTGCGGAGGATTGCGATTCGAGGTGCCAACGGCAGCCGTGCCAGGGCCGAGATACGATGGCGTCGCAGGAGTTCGGCCAGCGGAAGTTCCGCCGAATACGCCTCGTTCAACTCCGATGCGATGTCGATCATCAAGTTCGGTGCCGCCCCCACGCCGAATTGCCCGGCGTAATCAACCCATGCGTCGTACTCGGGAAAATCGAGGATCGTGACCAGGTCCAGCAGGTTCGGCTCACCTTCACAAAGCTGAATTGCCTCGGACCGGTGGCCGTGGTGGAGCAACTCTTCACACTGCCGTAGCCGTCGATTGACATCTTCGACCGCATCGACGTACGCCGCTTGGGCCTGCACGATGCGTTCCTGGTCCTGGTCGCCGGCTGCGAAGAAAAGGCTCTGAATTTCTTCGACGATCTGCTGCTGGTCGGTCACTCACCTGGCTCCTGCGGGATCTCGGCCGTATGACTCGAATAGGAATGGACTGAACCTCGTGATCGGCCCGACCACATTGTCCCAGCCCTTCGTCTTCAGCACGTCGACTTCGAATTCACCGAGACGGAGGTAACAACGGAGGTGAATCTGGGGCGGTTGTCTGTTCGGCTGCGGTACCTGCAACGGGATCAGGAAGGGGTCCAGCCTGAGATGCAAAATCCTGTTGTCTTTCTCCAAGCGGGAATCCACGAAGAGCAGGATGTCGTTCCCGGCCAAGGGAAAATGGGCACGGAACGGACCCAGCAGCGGCCTGCCGAGACTTGAATGGCGGCGACGACGGGGGCCTGCGACCGGTTGCGGGTCAACCGCGACAAAATCGCAGAAAAGGTGCTCGGCCTCGGACCGCGAGCCGACATCGAGCGGCTCGGTTGAGACCATCCCCGACTGGATCGGGGGGATCTCCTTCGGACGGGAAAGAAAAACGTGCTCTCGATCATCACCAATCCGGAGTTCGAGCACGCACTTCCGCAATGCCGATGCGTCCTTCTCGTTGACCGCCTGCTCATCCCAGCCGAACGTCAGCTTTCCGTCGGCGAGAATGAACCGACCAATGAGTGTCCCTTTGCCGAAGGCGTTCTCATGATTCAGTCGGACATCCCAGTTCCCGGTTCCCTCACCGACGAGAACCAGGAACCTCCCGCCATCGAGCAGTTGTTTTCTTCCGTGCAACTGCAGTTCACACTCGCCCGGCGCGACATCCAGGTCGAATAACTTCCGCGGCTCGGGTGCCGGATTCCGCCCCCGCCGCAACAACGGAATCTCAGCGAAGCGACTGCGGCGGATGACGTCGAGTGCTCGTGGCTCGTCGGGTCCTGGCCGAATCGCTGGCGATGGTCTTTCACCCGAGGGGGCTTCCAGGCGAAACGGTTTCCGCAACGGCGGCGCCGCCGCGACACCACCGGATTGTGGACGAGCGACCTTGGCCGGACGTCGGGCAACATCGATCGAGTTGTTTGACTGGTTGTCGAGTTGGTTCACCGGCTCGGACGAGGATGGCATCAGCACCGCCACCGCAGCAACAACCAACAACAATGTCGTCACGACGCCGGCCAGTATCGCCCGTCGGCCGGAGGGCCAACTCGTGGCAGACGTCATATCCGGCGACGGGATCGGCGGATTCAAGATGATCTTCGGTTGCCCGATGGCAATCGTCTGATCCGGTGACTGGTCTTCGGCCGAGGTCCTCTCCTCCGAGGCCAACCCCACCGGTTCGGCCTCGGGCAGACGACCGGTCCGCGCCTGCTCGACAAGCGGACCACCGGTCGCCGCAGGCAGTGATCTGCAGAGATCGATCACGGTGTTGTGCGGGTTGCGACGTGCGGTGCGAGCTTCCGGTGTGCCGTCGAGTAAGAACCTCCATTGGCACTCCACGCCCGCCGGCAACCGTGTGAAGAATGTGCTGAACGTCACGTCCCAGCGACACGACTCCGGCAGCAACCCGTTGGCTTCGACGACCAGCCGCAGGGTGGGCTGATCGGCCCGGACGATCACCGACACCGCCGGCGACTCGTCGTGCAGCGCCGTTTCGGCAAGCACGCCCGCCCAGCCGGCATCGCCGGCCACCTCCTGCCACGCGCGGCACACCCCCGTGTGACCGACCGACTGGGTCGGTCGGCGGCCGCCGGGCAGTTCACGCACCCGGCCGTCCCAGGTCGTTTCGCAGAACCCCTTGGCTGACAGCACGCCGGCCGGACCGACCGGAACAAGTTCGTCCGCCGCCAGGACGACGTGGTGTGCCAGCTTGTTGGACCGACCGGTGTAATCGAGGCCCGCGTCAGCGATCCGCGACAGCACGTGGTGCCGTTGCCCGCTCAGCGTCAGCACCAGGTGCGAAAAGTTGACCGGGTTGCCCATGCCCTGGTCCGAATGCGGTGCGGTGGCATGGCGGTACCCGCTCAGGGATTCCAGTCGCTCGCCAAGCAGCTTCGGCAGACCGGCACTGCGAACGACCGTGCAGAAACCATGGCTGCCCGGCTGCAGGCCCTGTGGGGCAGAGGTGTAGAGCAGCTCCTCGCTCACGAGACTGCCTCCCTGGCCTCATCGGCCGGTCGACCGTTGCCCTGCGGCGTGATCTTCGGCACCAGGCCCGGCACCGAGCGATGCAGGGCGTAGAGCATCGGCACCTCGGCCCACATCGGATCGATGTCCCGCGGCCGGACACCGAGTGCCCCGGTCGCGTCGCGTTCCGGGCCGTGGCCCAGGGCACTGACCGGAACGTAAATCACGTCTTCAGAGAACCCCTCCGCAGCGGCGACCAACTCGGGCGAGTACTCCATCAGGATCTCTCGCATCTGCTGCGAGATCATCTGCAGGCCGTCGACGTACAACCCGCACAGGCCGGACGAATGTGGACGGACGACCCAGTTGGATTCGAGCGGCTGGAACTTGGCCAGGGACCACCACGCATCGTATTTCGTGACGATCACGATCAGCGGCCGGGGGTCACGGGCATTCTGCGGCAGGCCGGTCACCGAACGGATGCGATGCGCGGCCTCAAGCAGCACCTGGTCCTGGCGGTGGATCCACTGCTGCTGGTCGAGTTGAGGATCGTCGCTGTGATCGCGACAGGCTTCGCGAAACCGTGGATGCTGCGTCGGATCGAACAGGAACAGCAACACGCTCGACAGGGCCAGGTGTTGTGTGGCCGGGCTGTGCGGCAATTCACCGCCGGGCAGAAAATGCTCGCCGGCATTGTCGTACAGGCACACGGCACGCGACAGTCGTCGCATGCGCTGACTGGCCGGGTGGTCCGGCTCGGGTTGCACGGCGAACACAAACGGCCGCGGATACCACACGGTCCGCTCGCCGAACCGCACCGACTCGTACAGGTCGCCTTCTTTTTCGGTCTTCCGTAGCGCGACGAGTTGGTCATCCTGCGAGTTGAGGAACAACGCCCCTTCGTAGTCACTGAGAATCTGGTTGGCGACCGGATCGGCATCGCCGAAGCTCAACCGGAACTCGCTCGACAGCCGCTGCCGCAACCGCCAGGTCATCGCCGTCAGGAAGTAGCTCTTGCCGGAAAACGGTGCGCCCAGGATCGACAAAAACAGCGACTCCATTTCCAGCAACGCTCGAGGCAGACTCAAGTGGCATCGCGGGCAGGCCAACTCACGGCAGACAACGCCCTTGACGTCGATCGCGCGACAATCCTCGTTGAACCTCGACGGAAGAAACCGTTGCTGAACGTCGTCGCCGAGCAACGAGTCGCCGCGAAGTTCCGGATGTGCCGTGATCCACAATGTCGCATCAGGCGGAAAAGTGTGCCAACAGTGCGGGCAGGTCACCTTGCGTAGCAGCCTGACCGACCGAGTCGCGCCGGTCAGTTTCGCGGTGCGAGACGCGGATGGTCGCGGAGGCTCGACGACTGAAGGCTGCTGCAACACGGTCTTCAGCGCCGCCGCAAACTCCTCCATCGATGAGTATCGCTCGTCGATCGACTTGGCCATCGCCGTCAGACAAATCGACTCCAGCCGCGGATCGAGTTTCTGACGGAACCGTGACGGTGGAGGTGGCCGGATATCCAAATTGACGATCTGTCCGATGACGGCAGTGACCGTTCCCTGGAACGGCAACCGCCCGGCCAGAAGCTGGTACAGGATCACGCCCAGGCTGTAGACATCACTGGCCGGCCCGACCGCATTGTGATCACCGTTGACCTGCTCGGGCGACATGAATGCCGGTGTGCCGATCATCATCCCGAGCCGGGTCGTGCCCGCATCGAGATTGTCGATCCGCCGGGCCAACCCGAAATCCATCACGATCGGCTCGCCGCGTTCGTCGATCATGACGTTCTTCGGTTTGAGATCGCGGTGGATGATGCCGTGGGCGTGGGCGTGACGCAGTGCCAGGGCCAGCTTGCGGACGACGGTGACCACGTGCCGCTCAGACTGCAGCGTCTCGGGGGAGATGTACTCGGACAACGAGTTGCCCTCGATGAACACCATCGTGCTGAAATGGATTCCGTCGATCTCACCGACGTCGTGTACCGGACAGATATTCGGATGATTCAATTTCGCCGCCGCTCGAGCCTCGCGGTAAAACCGTTCGATCAACTCGCTGCCATCATCGGTCGACTCGAAATTCGGGACCTTCACCGCAACCTGTCGCTCGAGTTCCTCGTCGTATGCCAGCCAGACGGCACCCATGGATCCTCGACCAATTTGACGCAGAATCCGATACCGTCCGAAGACCTCCGGCAAGTCCACCACCTCGGACGATTCAAACCTCAAACCGGGAGCGACCGTCAAACGGTCGACACCAGCCGCGACGCCGGTCGGTTCCGCGTCGTCGATCTCATCGACACGGCCGGGAAACCGCTTGGCCAGTTCCTGGTCGTCCAGCGGCTCGCCAAACTCGACACGCATGTCGAGCTCGACCCGGATCAGGTCAACCGTCACCGTCTCCGGTGTTCCGAGTTCCGGAAAACGGGCAAGATAGTCATCAACCGTCAGGAGTCGATCGGAACGCCACTGGCGTTCCAGGTCGATCTTGACCATCTCGGTCAACGTCGCCAACCGGAGGCCGGGATCCTCGAAGGGAAGGCTGTCGACAGAGTCGTCGAGCTTCGCCTGGTCCCAGGTGCGGTCGAATTCCACCAGCCACGATTCAAGCTGGTCGCGTTCGACGTCCGGCAACTCGGCCAGAACGCGGTTCATTGCCCCCTCGCATCGCGGACACGACGACTCTCCCCATCTCCCTACTTATTGCAAATCGGGCGCCGTTTGTCACATCGTTTCGCTACAAACCCCGCGGCATCGACAATTCGGGCCGCTGAAACTCCGCAACGACTCACGGCTCGCCGACTTCAGCCTCTCGAGGGCTTCCCCAGCACTGTGACGGATGATCGGCGATAATCCGCCGGGCGAGCCAGGCATACGACACGATGACCATCAGCACCGGCAGACCCAGAACCAGCATCGCCCGCAGGATACTGCCCGGCTGAACCAGCATGTACCCGCCGGCGACGAGTGCGGGGGCGGCCAACGACGTGACCAACACGAAAATCGCGTGGTTGGTTCCGGGTCGCACCGACCCGCTGTGGCCTCCCTTCAGCGTGTCTCCGAGGATCTCGGGCAATGCGGGGTGAATCCACAGACGAATCCCCATCGCCAGGGCCGCAATCGCGGCCAGAAGGCCCATCAGCGAGGTCAGGGTGATGCCGCCGACCAGCGTGATCATGATCGCCGCAAAACGCTCCATCCGCGGCGGCTGACCAGCGATCTTCGCGACAGCCACCATGGCCACCACAGTGACAACCGCCATCGCTGCGACCTTCCAACAGCCCATGGCCACGCAAAACAGTCCGCCGACCGCTGCCCGTCTTCGATCCGGATCGTCGGTGAACACCCAGGCCGCGGTCCGCAGTGACCGCCAGCTGGCTCGCACAGAAGGCAGGACAATCCCCAGCCACGGATGACCGGTCGCCAGGAACAACGCCACACCGACGGCCAACAGGACCGCAAGTTCCAGCACCGTTTTCCGATGGAACACCACTTCGGACTGACTGGGCCGCATCCGCACTCGCGAGTGCTCCACTACCAATCGGGTTGATACCATGACAGTATCATGGAGTCCGGCGACGTGCCAAAGCGCGTTTTGCTGCGGCGACGATGACGATTGACACGAGTCCGATCGCGGCCGAAACGTCGAGATTTTCGTGACACCGGCCCCAACCATCGAGTCGCTTTGGGCAGCGGTGTGACTTCGGGATATCATGGGATCATGTCGTCAATGATCCCCGCATCGCACACCCCGGTCACAATGGTTCGCCACGTGTTCTTCCGGTTCTCGATCCTGCTCCTGGCACTTTGGCTGCTGCCGCCGGCCACGTTGAGGGCCGAGAAGCCGCTTCACGATCTGGTCGACCGGCTGATCGAGGAAAAATCCGGCGGGACACTGGCCGGGAGGTGTTCGGACGCCGAATTCCTACGACGGGCGTGGATCGACCTGGCAGGGACAATCCCTCCCCCGCAGACCACTCGGGCCTTCCTCGCGGATTCCGCCCCAAAAAAGTGGGAACGGCTCATCGATCGGCTGTTGGCCCGTCCGACATTTGCCCACCGCATGTCAGACGTGTTCGACGTGATGCTGATGCAGAGACGACCGAAACAACACATCGATCCGGCCGAGTGGCGCGGGTACCTGAGACGGTCGTTCGCGGCAAACAAACCGTACAATCAACTCGCTCGGGAAATCCTCTCGGCCGATGGCATCGACCCGGACCGGCGGCCTGCCGCCCGGTTCTTCCTCGGCCGAAATGGCGAATCCACTCTGTTGACACGCGATGTCGGACGGCTGTTCTTCGGGCGGGATCTGCAGTGCGCCCAGTGCCATGACCATCCGGTCATCAGCGACTACTTTCAGGCCGACTACTACGGGCTCAACGCGTTTCTCGATCGCAGCTTCGTCTTCGAGTTCCAGGAAATCGACTACAACGATCAGCAGGGCACGCTGAGTTTCCCGCCGGGGACAACCGAGCAGGTGATCCTGGTCGGGGTCAAGGGCGACAAGCGGGATGAGCCCAACGAGACTCTGTTCGTGGAACTGTCGAAACCGGTCGGAGCGGTGATCGCCGACGGCATCGGTGTCGGCACGATTCTCGACGATGACGGCGACGACCAGCCTGCCGCCAGGCCCCCCACCGAAGAACTCGGCCGACGCAAGCTCGACGGTTCCGACACGCGGCTGCGTCTGACCATCAATGACTGGAAGCTGAAAGAACGGGACGGCGGCACCGACGGGCTGCCGTTCACCGTTCGTCTCTCGAAACCGTCGACCGAAACGGTGACCGTTGACTTTGTCACCCGGACCGGTACGGCAGACGACGGCAAGAACCATCCGGTGACCGTGGCCGAACGGGCAACCGGCCAGGTGACCTTCAAGTCGGTCTTCGCCGACGACAAGACGCACCAGGCGAGCATGCGGCTGCCCGATGGACTGGCGGTCGAAGAACCCCAGTTCGAATCGGGCCAGGAGTACGTGGTCAAGCCCGAGGGCACGGCGCGGCCGGTGCCGAAGTTCAGTCGCCGCCAGGCACTGGCCCGGCTGGCCACATCCGGAAAGAGCCGGGCCTTCAACCGCAACATTGTCAACCGGTTGTGGGCCGTGATGATGGGCCGTGGCCTGGTGCACCCGCTGGACCTGCACCACGCCAAGAACCCGCCGACGCATCCCGAGTTACTCGAAGCGCTCGCCGACCACTTCGTCGCAGCCGATTTCAACGTCCGCTGGTTTCTCCGCGAACTGGCCCTGACCCGGACCTACCAGCGATCGAGTGTCGCTCCGGATGGGCTGTCGCCGGAAGCCGCGGCGGCCGGTCGCTACACCGTCGGCCTGCTCAGGCCACTGACCCCCGAGCAGTTGGCCGCGAGCCTGCTCGAGGCAACCGGCATGACACCGACCACACGGGCCGACGCACGACTGGCGATCACCGCCAACCCGGTGCTGCAGTCGATCCTCGCCGCCGCGCCGCCGGGACTCGCCGACGTGTTCGTCGCTTCAACCGTCCGCCGGGCTCTCGACAAGGACCTCTCGGAGATCATCGGCGTGTTCGCGGCCTCATCAGGTGACACCGCATTCCAGGCGACCGCCCAGGAGGCCCTGTACCTGGGGAATGCCGAACTGGTGAAACGGCTGCTCCAACCCGACAGGGGGCGGCTGACGACCCGGCTGGCGAAGATCGACGGAGACCAACCGCTGGCCACCGAGTTGTATCTGGCGGTACTGTCGCGGCGGCCCAGTCCGGACGAGGCGGAGGCGATCGTCGAGTACCTGTCCGGTCGTGGTGACCGGCGGGCGGCGGCGATCCGCGAACTGACATGGGCCGTCCTGACCTCGAACGAATTCCGGTTCAACCACTGATCGAAGGAACCGACATGACCCGACACGCGGCATGCGGATCAGGTTCGCACTTCCTGGCACGACGACAACTGCTGGGCGGTCTGCTGGGCGCGGTGACCACCGCCGGCCGGTTCGCTCCGGTCGGCCAGGCCGAACTGGCTGCCGAGCTCGAACACAGCAACCGGCAGATGCTGATCATCTTCCTGGACGGCGCCGTCAGCCAACTCGAGAGCTGGGACCCCAAGGATGCCACCGACACCGGTGGCCCCTTCCAGTCGATCTCGACATCGCGTCCCGGTGTCGCCGTCAGCGAGTTGTTGCCCTACACCGCCAAGCAGCTCCACCACCTGCTGCTCGTCCGCGGCATCAACACCAAGGAGAACAACCACGCCAAGGGCAAGTACCTGATGACCAAGGGCCGTCGGCAGGAACCGTCGACCGACTACCCCGATCTGGGTGCGGTCACCTCGCGGCTGATCGCTGATCCCCGTGGGAAGCTGCCCGGATTCGTGCACCTCGAGGACGGACGCCGCGCCGCCGGCAAACCGACCGCCAGCGGGCGGGACGCCGCCTATCTCGGTCCCCGGTACGGCAGCCTGGTCATCGGTGACTGCCGGCCGCCGAAACACACCGAGCGGCTCGCCGGATTGAGCGCGGAATCCGACCGGCTGAGACGGCTGTTCCGGCGTCGGCTCAACGACCGCTTCGCACGACGCGGCAATGCGGCCACCCGGGCATTCGCCGCATCGTTCGAACAGGCCGAGCAGTTGATGCTCAACCGACAGGTCTTCGACGTGACAAGAGAACCCGCCGCCGACCACCGGCGGTACGGAACCCACGGCTTCGCACAGAACTGCCTGCTCGCACGTCGGTTGCTCGAACAGGGCGTCACCTGCGTCAAGGTGGTGCACACCAACTACGACACGCACAACGAGAACTTCAACCACCATCTCGAACAACTCGGCGAGTTCGACCGGCCGTTCGCGACGCTGATCGAGGACCTGGCCGAGCGGGAAATCCTGAAACGGACGCTGGTGGTGGTGATGAGCGAGTTCGGCCGTACACCGAAGATCAACAGCAAGTTCGGACGGGATCACTGGAGCAAGGCCTGGAGCCTGGCTCTTGCCGGGTGCGGCATCCAGGCCCCGGGGGTCTTCGGGCGGACCAACGACAACGGGACGGAGGTGGTCGAGCACGAGGTCGATCATCGCCAGTTGTTCCACACGTTCCTGCGGGCCGTGGGTGCCGACACCCGCAGGCACTTCGACGTCAACGGCCGACCGATTCCGGTCGCCGACCCGGCAGCAGCTCCGATCGCGGAGATCCTCTCATGACCCGAATCGATCCGGCCAGGACCCACGAGACCGCGTCGCTGGAAGCCCCGGCACCGCTGCTGTGTTCGGCATTCGACCCTTCGGGCCGATTCGTGTTCGCCGGTGCCCAGGACCGGACCGTCCTCCGCTGGGAACTCGAGACGAAGACACGCGTGGCACTGGCCGGGCACAAGAGCTGGGTCCGCAGCCTGGCGTTCGTCGACGAGGGCCGGGTCCTGGTCACCGCCGGCTACGACGGGCGACTGGGCTGGTGGCGAGTCGACGAAAAGACGCCCAAGCCGATACGCATGGTCGATGCTCACCGGGGCTGGATCCGGTCTGTGGCGGTCAGCCCCGACGGAACCTTGCTGGCCACCGCAGGCAACGACCGCCGCGTGCGGCTGTGGACGGCCGACGACGGCAAGCTGGTCCGTGAACTGGCCGGGCACGACGACCATGTCTACAACGTCGCCTTCCACCCCGACGGCAAGCAGGTGGTGTCGGCCGACCTGAAGCTGATCGCCAAGGACTGGCGGGTGTCCGACGGCAAGCAACTGCGGAGCCTCGACACCGCCAAGATCCTGCACCAGTACGACAAGTCGATGCAGTGCAACCTGGGCGGAGCCCGCAGCATGTCGTTCAGCCCCGACGGCGAGTCGCTGCTGGTGGGCGGAATCATCGTGGTGGCCACCAACATCTTCGACGGCGGAGCGGGATCCAAGCCGACCGCGGTGGTGATCGACTGGAAGACCGGCAGCCGCCGCCTGCTGCACCGCCCGACTGCTCCCCTGCCCGCGGTGCTCTGGGGCCTGTGCTGGCACAAGGACGGTTTCTGGATCGGTGCCAGCGGCGGGGCAATCGGCGGTCACCTGCTGTTCTGGCGCAAGGACGAGCCCGACGACTTCTTCCGCCTCAAGCTGCCCAGCCCCGGCCGCGGCCTGTCACTGCACCCCGACGGCATCCGGCTGGCGATCCCGCACTTCGATTCGAGACTGCGGGTGTTCGCGATGAAAGAAGCCTGATCGGCGAAATCTCGGCAACCACACGGGTTCGACCGGTGGTCAATCCGCAGCCTAGGGCTTTGACCGCTTCGGCCGAGTCGACTTCGGCGTTTTCGGGACGACACCGGTTTCGATGGGGTTCTTCCTGTCGTTGCTCCATCCAATCCAGCCGTCACTGAACAGGGACGTATTGGGCAGGCCGATCACCCGGGCAAATGTCAGCACTTCGGCCGCCCGCCATCCGCCACCGCACATGAAGGAGAGGTGCTTGTCTGTGCTGATGCCCGCCCGTTTCCAGAGGGCCAGGATCTCGTCGGCGTTCCGCATCGTGTTGTCGATGTTGCGGTAGGGCGTCAGCGAGTTCGCACCCGTGAAACCGGCCTGCCCGTAGGTCGAACCGGGAATTCGGCCCTTGCGGAAATGGTACTTGTAGCCGGACGTCTTGCCCGTGAACTCCGCCCAGGTGCGGTTGTCGACGAGCACGAAGCCGTTGGGCTTGCCGAGCCCGGCCTTCACCCGCGTCACGTCGGCAATCAACTTCGGCCGCCTGGGGATTCGCGTGCCGAAGGACTTCGCCTTCGGCGGCGGATGGCTGATCGTCTCGACACGGTAGCCGGCAGACTTCCAGGCGGCGAACCCCCCGTTGAGCACTCGGACATCGGCGATTCCCATGTACCGCAAAACGATCGCCAGTCGATAACAGGCCGTCGGGTCTTTGCCGGAAAGGACAACCGTGTCGTCTGACTGGAACCCGTATCGTGCCGCGAACCGATTGAGTACCGCAGGACTGCCGAGCTTCCACTGGGGTGGTGGTTCGAAATGGTCCGTGTTGACATGGAAGCTACGGGGAACATGCCCGGTCGAATAAGACGCGCCCTCTCCACCCCAACTGACTTCGACGAACTTGACCCGTTTTGTGGCCTCGAACGTCTCGGGCAACTGTCCCTCCAGAAGCCGCTTCACGATCGAAGCCGGCACCAGCAGGTGGAAGTTCTTGTACCGCACCAACGGCCGGTTCCTGTCCGCGACCCAGCTCTTGAAATCGAACCAGTGCAGCTTGCGGAAGCCCGCTTGCCGAAGATGGGCGGCCAGGCGACGACGATCTCGCTCGCTGGTGCCGTAGAGCACAACGTGCCTGTCGGGTCGGATACCCTTGGCCTTGAGTGCCGCCGCCAACTTCTTGGGCCTTTCTTTCTCGTCGGCATCCAGCCAATCGGCCGGAAAGTCGACCGCACCCGGAAGATGACCACCTCGCGTGATGCCCTCCAGCGCCCAGCCGTTGAACGCGTCGGTCGGCCGAGTGTCGACGAGCACCCAGTCGTCGTCTGTGGTGATCTTCATCACGTCTGCCGTCGACAACTTCTTTGCACTCGTCGCGAGGTCCAGTGCCGCCGCACGGTGGCCAGGCGAACACAGCCCCGAAACCACCAACCCGAGAACGGCGCAACGTCGGATCGTGATTCGAATGCGACTGGGACCTGGAATTGCCGCGTTTGGCGAGATCACGAAGAACGCTCCAAACTGTTCCCAGCTTCGGATGCCGGTTGTCGGCGACGCACACCGGCATGCGGGTGGCTCGCTCGGGACTGGTGCGTCGCCTTGAATCCGGCCTGGTGCGCATCGAACAGGGTCAGGGTGCCGGTTTTTGCCTCGATATCCTTGATTTTCACGGCCAGCAGCTTGATTCCCGGTCCGGCGCTCCTGGTGAGCTTCGCGACCAGCAACCGATGACTGCCAGACAGCATGCGCATCGATCCGTTCCTGTAGCGACATGGACAAGGCGGTCTGTCGATACGCCAAGTGTGATCAGGCCACAGCCGAATTGCCATTCGGAATTCCTGCCGCCTGGGTCTTGCCCGCTGGTCAGGCCAGCGGCTGGCCAATTCCGGCGTCCCTCAGAGTCTGGGCATCAGGTCCGCCCCCGGTGCAGCAATCGGCCAGTCGGCCATCGATGACCACGGCCGGCACGCGGGCCACGCCCAGGCTCCTGGCCCGCTCGGCCACCTCGGCGTCGTGCATATCGAGCAACGTCACCTCGCACGAATCACAGGCGATGCTGTTGACCAGCTCGACCGCGTCATCACAGACGCCACACCCGGCACTGAAGATCTCGATCTGTCGTTTCTCAGTCATGGTAGTACGTCACTCCTATTGCTCCCTGTTGAGTCAGACGATTCGTCGGAAGCACCCAAACCGCCACGGACCCGCCTGGGCCATGAATTCCAGAGCGAGGCACCGATCAGCATCCCGATGCCAAGATTGGTACCCGGTACCGAGTTGATTACGAAACCGGCCACCAGCACGACGGTCGCTCCCCCACCGCCCAGCACCAGGGGAGCGTAACCACGCCGCCGACTGGCACCCCAGGCCAGGGCAACCACGGCCAACAGCAAGAGCACGCTCGTCAGCGGCAGCAAGTAGGCCGTCTCGAACAGGAAGGCAAACCCCATCGAACTGACGAGGCCGGCGTAGGCCGGAAAACTGCACGGTCAGGTGAACCGAGACAGCAACACCGCCCCCACGACCGGGAAGAAACCCAGCGTCCGCTGCCGCCACGTCTGGTGATGTTGATCAGCCATCAGAGTTTCACGTTGCCCTCGAGCGACTCGAGGATCGGACAGTCACCGGTCCTTCCGTGACCGGGACAGGTCCTGGTCAACCGGGTCAACGATGTCTTCATTTTGCGCAGGGTGCGGATCTTCGCTTCGATGTCGGTGATCTTGGCTTCCGCTCTCCGCTTGACCTCGGAAGTCGGGCCGTCGGGATCCAGTTTCAGTGAGAGCAACTCGCGGACTTCCTTGAGCGTGAAGCCGAGTGACTTGGCTCGCCTGATGAACGCCAGCCGGGCAACAACGCCTTCATCAAATTGACGATAGCCCGAGGGCCGCCGAGCGGCCTTCTCGAGTAAGCCCTCCCGCTCATAAAACCGTACTGTCTCCACACCCACTTCGGCACGACTGGCCACCTGTCCGATCGTCAACATCACTCGTCCTCCTGGCTGTCAGCAATATCCTACACTCCGTACAGTACTACAGGGTCAAGGGTCCTTTACCGGTTTTCTCGGTAGAGTCCTGATCCGGTTTCCGGACCGGTTTTGCCACCGCGAAGAAACCCCATCGGTGGAACTGTCTCGGTTGAGACAGCCGTTCTCTGCCTGGCCGAAGCGGCTCCGGGGTTCTTCGGTCCCTGAGCGGCAAGAGACCTGCCGGCATCCCGACCGATCGCCGTCACGCGGATGCCCGACTGGTTGCACGCGGACTTGCTGAAGAGAACCGACGCGAAGCGGTCCATCCGGGTTCCCACTTCACTGGGATGCAACAGCTTGGGTGTATTCTCCTTCGGGAAGGAGTTGGACCCCACGACCGCCGAGATGGTTCACGCGCTGGTCAATCGGCAGTTCGGCTGGCAGGTTCGGCTGAGGACACGACCCCGGCAACCCACCGCTTCGCGTCAAACCAGCGGTTCAGCAGGATCCGAAACGGGACCATGAGAACGGCGACAAGCACGCCCGCCACAACGACGGCCGACTGGACACCGGGAGCCAGTCCCCAGCCGATCCCGAACACGATGACCGCCGGCCGGATCAATGTCAGCGGTCCGAAGGCGACGGTGCTGGTCATCGAACGGATGTCGACGTTGGGAATCGCCCGCACGGCGAAGAACAGAAGGATGATCACCGCGTAGACCTGGTAGACCGAAACCATCCGCTTGCCGACCTCGATCATTTCCTCGACCGCCAGCTCCGGATCGGCTGAAGCATAAACGGCCAGGGTGAGGATCAGCAGCCCCACCAGGCAGGCCACCTGGCCCCAGCCGATCCCGTGGATCATGGCGTTGACGTAATAGGATCGCTTGTCGATCCGCGCGTCCCGTCCCGAAGCGGCACAGACACCGCTGAACATGGCATCCAACGTCGCCAGCACGTACAGCGAGATCACCGTCGAGATCATGCCAACTGCCCCAGCCTACCGACCCGCCGTCCCAACGTCTGACGAAACACGTCGACCGCTTCCGGGCGGAGGCCCAGCAGCGTGTGGAACACGCGGGGGATCGGCAGTTTCCAGACACGGGTGCCGTACATGCCGCACGCAAACGAGGTCTGCCGAGCCGCCTCGAGCAACGTCGC
>Ga0310120_10000234_pt1 | contig 46418 bp, 38 predicted proteins | sample CB27_AW_983_MG_FD_203506 | JGI IMG/M metagenome (GOLD analysis project Ga0310120, IMG submission 203506) | Marine microbial communities from Western Arctic Ocean, Canada - CB27_AW_983 | ecosystem: Environmental > Aquatic > Marine > Oceanic | place: Canada: Western Arctic Ocean | collected...
TCCCCCACCACGCGGCTCGGCGGCCGGACCCCCAGCTCTCGGAACATGCCGCGGGTCTTGCTGAGTTCCCCCTCCGCACCCATGAGCGCGAAGACTTCGTGAACGGTACGGAGCTCCTTGAGCGCCCCCTCGCGGTCGCCAAGATCCGCCAGACGGCCGGCCAGTTGCCGACGGACGCGCGCGGCATCGAAAACCATCGGGACGGCTTCCAGTGCTTCTGCCGCCTTCCGCGACAACACGGCCGCTCGCTCGACGTCCCCGGCGTGCCAGACTTTGACCGCCTCGAACGAATCCGCCCAGGCCATCCCGATGCCGCTATCCATCGCCTTCCCATATCGACGCATGCGCTCCTCGATGTGAACCGCTCCTGGGGCGTCTTGCAGCTGGAGGTAGGCCTCCGCGATGATGGGCAGGAGGCGATGAACCGCCCAGATGATGTAGCCCGTGTTCTCGGCGATCTTCAGGCCGGCTTCCCCGATCCGAATCGCCTCCGCGGGTGAGTACTGCGAAAGAGGCGTCGTCCATGTCCTTGAGCGCCGGCAGGAAAGCGTCAGACCAGAGTCCATACGGCACTCCTTTGTCGGTCCTGTATGCCTGGCCGCGGACCGCGAAGAAGCCGAGCTTGTTTGCGCCCTCTTCCACCGCCTGGAGTAGGCGCGATTTGCCTATGCCCGTCTCACCCCTCAGGAAGATTGCTTGCCTAGAGCCCTCGCGGGCCGCCGAGAGCGACGCGAGCTCCTCGTCACGTGTCCGGTGAGCGGAAGCGGGGGCAATGCGCTCATAACGCAGGGAAGCCCTCGGGCGGCACGCGATGCTGCGTTCCCTGCTCGTAGGCGTAGGCGAGCCGGAACAGGAGCAACTCGTCGTAGGGGCGAGCCAAGATTTGAAGGCCAGCGGGTAGACTTCCGTACGTGAAGCCCATGGGGACGGTGATCGCCGGCATTCCCGTGGCAGGGGCAACAACCTGGCTGTTGTCGCCGCGGTACTCCTCGTCTCCACGGTCGAGGTGCGCGGGGGGGTTACGCCACGTCGGGTAGATGACAGCATCGACCTGGGCAGCGTCCATGGCGGCCACGAGAGCCGAGAGATAGGCCTGTCTTCCCTCGTTCTCGAGGTAGTCCGGACATGGCGGATCGGCATCCGCCGGGTGCACGTCCTCGGGCATGCCCTCGTAACGACGCAGCGAGCTCTCCGCGTAATCCGAGTACTGCCCTGTTTCCAGTACTTCGAGCACATCATGAATGGGGGCATTTTCTCCCAGTGATTCCAGATAGACATGCATGTCGTAGCGAAAACGTCTGCACCCCATGTTGGGACGGCTGCGCTGCTCCTGAAGATCGAATTCGAAAGGGTCGACGATTTCCGCGCCGAGTCGTGCCAAATCGGCCAGGGCCTGTTCGAAGACTCTCACGACGGCGCTGTCGGCGTCCTCGGTGTTCACGAGTTCCCGCATCATGGCGATTCGCGCCCCGCGGAGCCCGTCTAGGTCGAGTGCAACGGTGTAGTCGGGCTCTTTGCGTCCTCTTCCCGCCTCGGTATATGGATCGGCCGGATCGTATCCGGCCACCACGTTGAATATCCTCGCGGCGTCCTCGACGGTGCGGGCCATCGGTCCAGCGATGTCACGGTCGAAGGAGAGCGGAATAACCCCGTCTCGGCTGGTCAATCCGATGGTGGAGCGGATGCCTACGAGCGCCAGGTGCGAAGAGGGTCCACGGATGGAGTTGCCGGTGTCGCTCCCCAGCCCGGCAACACCGAAGCTCGCGGCCACCCCCGACGCCGTGCCTCCGCTCGAGCCGGCCGGCACACGGTCCAGAGCATAGGCATTGGCCGTCGTATCGTAGGACGAGCTCACCGTTTGCCTCGGGCTGAACGCCCACTCCGCCATATTGGTCTTCGCGATGACGATCGCGTCCTCCTCCCGAATACGCCGTACCATGAAGGCGTCGTTGGGCGGAAGGCTCCCCATGAGCGCGATCGAGCCTCCCGTGGTGGGCAGATCATGAGTGTCGAAGTTGTCCTTCACGAGAAGGGGAGCGCAGAAGAGTGATCCCAGCTCCTCGCCTGCCTGGATGGCGTCGTCGATTTCGTCCGCCCGAGCTAGCGCGTTCGGGTTCACTACGGTGATCGCGTTCACGGTGGCCTCGTCGTACGTCTCGATGCGATCGAGGTAGGCTTGTACCACCAGTCGGCAAGTGGTCCGCCCCGAGCGGATCTGGTCTTGAATCTGCGCGATCGTCGCTTCTACCACGTCGATCGGCCGCGGCGAGCCGTCGCACGCGAGGGCGACGGTGAGGGCGACGGCGACAAGGCGGGCTCGGGGGGATTCCATGGTCAGCTTCCTGAGTGCGGGGTCCTCGGTAGGACTAAGTGCCGTAGCGGTAGCCCCCGTCGGGTCGAGCCCGACGAGGGCGTCCGCCGCTTCTAGCGTTGGTCCAACCAAATGTCCTCGAGAACGGTCACGGCGGTGGTGTACTCGTTCTGGTTTACGGTGAGGGTCACCCGGTACGCTCCCGGTTGGGCCAGCGGCCCCTGATTGCCACCGCCGAAGCCGCCGCCGCCACCACCGCCCTCTCCAGGAGGTGGTCGGTTGCCGCGCGAGTCCCACTCGACCCGGTTGAGTCCTGCTTCCCCGGTGCCCTCCAGATCCCGGAACACTTCACCCGTTCGCAGGTCGGTGATCGTCAGGTTTACGTCACCCCGGGTGTCATCGTCCAGGTAATACTGGATGACCGTACCTCGCGGACCGTTGTCACCCTGCCACGTCTTGTTCCCGGTCACGGACCTCGCCAGGGTGCGATCTTCCTTCCACAGCACCGCATCGCGCGGCTCGAAAAGATGAACGTCGGAGGCGAGGACCTCGGGAGTCAGCGCCTGGAGAGCACTGATGTCGTCCATGATGAGGACGCTGCGTCCATGCGTTGCGAGCACGAGGTCGTTGTCTCGTGGGTGCACGAGCACGTCGTCGACCCGCGTGGTGGGCAGGTTGTTCATGAACGCCTGCCAGCTCCCGCCCTCGTCGAACGAGACGTAGAACCCGAACTCGGTACCGGCATACAACAGGTTCCGGTTCCGTAGATCCTGCCTCACCGTGTGGACGTTACCGTGCGCCGGCAGATTCGCCGAGATCGACTGCCAGCTCCGTCCGTAGTCGCGCGTCACGAAGACGTAGGGCCGAAGATCGTCACTCCTATGGCCGTCCAAGGAGATGTAGGCCGTCGCGGGATCGAAGTGGGAGGCCTCCACACGTGACACGTAGTAAGTCATCGTCCCACCCGGTACGTTTTGTCCGACCTCGGTCCAGGTCGCGCCGCCGTCTCGACTGACCTGAACGTTGCCGTCGTCCGCACCCACCCATAGGAGCCCCGGCATGATGGTGGACTCCGCGATGGTGACGAGCGTGCTGTAGTTCCTCACACCGTCGTTGCGGGACAGGATGCACTCTTCACCGCGATCGAGGAGTCCACAGCGCGGCAGGGCGATGTACTGCCCCATGATCTGTACCTCGTCCGTGTCGATGTTCTTCGTCAGGTCGGGGCTCATGGTCCAGCTGTTGCCCTGATCCAAGGACCTGTACAGGCGATTGCCCCCCGCGAAGACGACACGCGGATTGTGCGGAGAGAGGATAAAGGGCGTGTTCCAGTTCCAGCGGAGTTCGGTGTCCACGGCAGGGGCCGGGATGATATTGCTCGTCTCGTCGTCCTCTGTGGGCGGCCGAGGTTGGATGTTCACCTGCTCGCCCGTCCTCAGGTCGACACGCCGGACCCTTCCGTTCTGGGACTCGCTATAGACCACCGCATGGTCCGTTGGGTCCACGGCGGAATAAAAGCCGTCCCCCCCGCCGACTCGGTACCAGTCCTCGGAAAGGATCTGACCCGTGCGAACGGAGCTGGGTCCGCACCAGGTCCCGTTGTCCTGGAGGCCGGTACACACGTAGTACGGCCTCCTCATGTCCACCGAAGCGTGATAGGGCTGACCCACCGCCCAGGTACGTAGAGACTCCCACTCCTCCCCCTGATCGTAGCTGATGTCTACCGAGCCGTCGTTACCGATCATCAGGTGATCGCCGTCGTTCGGATTGATCCATACTGCGTGCTGGTCCACGTGCCCATAACCCTCGAGCAGCTCGAACTCCCGAGCCCCGTCCGTCGACTTGTGGACCCGCTGGTCCACGACGTACACGATCTCGGCATTCGTCGGGTCGACCCGGATCTGGCTGAAATACATCGGTCGGCCATTCTCATTACTGCGGAACGACCAGCTCTCACCCTTGTCGGTGGATCTCCAGATGCCGTTGTACTGCGGGTCTGGGGGAAGTTCTTCATCGTTGTCGTCCAGGCGCTCCCACTCCTCCCTTTGGCTGGCTGAAAGGGGCGCCTCACGGTCCGCCGCCACCTCGATCTGGGCGTAGATCATGTTTGGATCGGCTGCCGTCATACCGAGCGCGATCCGCCCCATGGTCCCTCTGGGCAATCCGTTGCCCGTGACGCGCGACCAGGTCTCGCCCGCGTCGTCGGACCGCCAGATACCACTTCCCGGCCCGCCCCCGACGAAGCAACACGCCGTGCGTCGACGCTGGTACGTCGCGGCGAAGAGCGTGTTGGGGTTCGACGGGTCGATGACGAGGTCCGTGGCGCCGGTATTCTCATCCACGTAGAGCACCCGGTCCCACGAGTCTCCACCATCGGTAGTCTTATAGACGCCGCGTTCCGGATTCGGTCCGAACAGGCGTCCGTTGGCTGCGAGCCACAACACGTCGGGGTCCGTCGGATGAGCGATCATGCGGGCGATCGACTGGGTCTCCGTGAGACCCATGAGGGTGAATGTCTCTCCCCCGTCCGTCGACTTATACACGCCCGCTCCGAACGACGAGCTCTGTCGATTATTCGATTCACCGGTTCCGATCCACACGATGTCCGTATTCGCGGGTGAGATGGCCATGGCCCCGGCAGACGCGATGTCATAGGTGTCGAAAACGGGCCGAAACGTCACTCCGTTGTTCGTGGTCTTCCACACACCACCGGTGGCGAAGCCCACGAAGAAGACCCGCGGGTCTTCGGGTGACACGGCGATGTCGTCAACCCGGCCTCCCTGTCCGATGGGCCCGATGGAACGCCAGCGGAACGGTCGCAGGAGAGGGTTGTCGGACTGGTTTATCACCACCCTGTCACCGTTCTGTTGAGCCGCGCCGGGCGCGGGCAGCAAACACAGAAAAGTGAAGAGAGAAACGAACGCGATCACGGTTCGGCGGAGGTCATGGGCTCCAGACATCGTATCAATCCTCCTCGGAGGTGGCGCGGGATTATTCCCGCGAGTGCGGAACATTATGCGGCCACGAGCTCGGGTTCTTTACTCGAAGACGAGCTCGGGATCTTTCAGGTACACATCCAACCACGCCGACCATCGGCCCCACAGATCGAGGAGTGTCTCCTTGGTCGCCGGGCCATGGTCCTCGAACGGGTAGAGGTACATGGCCGCGTCCTTGCCGAGTCCATTCAAGGCATGGAACAGCTTGGGCGAATGGATGGGATCGGTCCCGACGTTTTGATCGTGGAGCCCGTGGTACATGAGGAGCGCGCCGGTGAGGTTGTTCGCCTGCAAGAACGGCGACATGCTCAAGTAGACGTCCTTCGCGTCCCAGAGAAGGCGGCGCTCGCTCTGGAAGGTCAGGGGCGTGAGCGTCCGGTTGTAATTCCCGTCGCCGGCGATGCCCGCCTTGAAGAAGGGCGTGTGCACCATCGCGTTCGCGGTGGAAAACGCTCCATACGAGTGTCCGCCGATCCCGAGGCGTTGGCGATCGATGAGTTCACGGCGATCGAGCTCGTCGATGACCGCCGCCAGGTTGTTTCGGAGGTCGTGTTCGTAGTTGTTGTTCATCTGGCCCGCTTTGCCGATGATGGGGGCGTCGGGCTCCACTACCGCGTATCCCAGCCGGACCAAGTACTCCATCGACCGAGTGCCGAAGTTCGGAAAGGCGTTCTTGTCGTACGTACGCGCCCCTTCGTCGTAGCTCTCCTGATCCTCGTACTCCCTCGGATAGAACCAGAACATGGCCGGCAACCGGGTCCCCGCCCGATAGCCGGGCGGCAGCGTGACGTTCACCCTGAACTTGAAACCGTCCGGGCGCTCGACAGTGAATCGCCGCCTGGGGGCCGTCGTCAAGTCGGGTGTGTAGTCGATGTTCTGGGTGAGTTGGCGCACGTTGCCGCCCTCCCACAAGTAGGACTGCGCCACGCTCTCCGTCGACTCCCGCGAGACCACGAATCGGCGCGCATCGACGTCCAAGATCGAGACGACGCTCTCGGACAGGCCGTCGTTTTCGGCCTCGAATATCCGTTCCTCTTCGCCGGTCCGGATCGACACTCGGTCCATGAAGCTCATCGGGGCGACCGCCAGCGGGTCTTCATCGTACTGAGTGCCATAGAAGAACACGTGCTCGCCATCCGACGAGACCTGAACGGTTCCACCGCCTCCGGCGTTCTGGCCGGGACGGAAACGCCGACGGTTCGCGGTCGGAACGGCCCCACCCGTCATGACGAGGATACCGGGGTTCGCGTAGAAGTCGTCCGCGTAGTAGTCAGCCAGCGTGTAGATCGTCTCGGGGTCATCGAGGAAGACCGCATACTCGCGCACCATGCCGTCGTCGCGCTCGTTGATGAACAACGTGGACAGGTCGGGGGAGTAGCGGTGACTGCTCATGGGCGAGTCACTCTCATAGACCACGCTGAGATTGGCGTCGTCGAAGGGTGGACTCCACAGCATCACCCGGTCCTTGCGGGCGTCAGCGTCCCTCCGGCCACGGCGCCCGGCGGTCGCTGAGGCCCCCCCGGCCTCTGCCCCTTCGGGGGCTGGCTCCAGCTCCATGAACGTCAGACCCCGACCATCGGAGCGCCAAGCGATCTCGCGGGGGCCTTCCTCGGTTTCCTGGCCGAACTGCCTCGACCCTCGGGGGGGTTGGTTCGGATCCTGAATGCCCACGTTCATGGGCGTCTCATCCCACTGGGAGAGCGCTGCTCCTTCCAGGTCCCAAACCTCCTCAACAGTGGCGAAGTTGTTCACCGGCACGATGTAGCTGAAGGGCGGCTGAACCCGTGTGACCCGCGCGTACTGGCCGTCCGGAGAAAAATCGAAGCTCCGGATCATGGTGGGTCGCCCGATCTCCCGCATGCTTCGACTCTCGACGTCGATCACCGCCAGCTGGCCGGTGGCGTGCCACTCGAGAAGGGCTTCGTCATGCGGTGTGGCCATCAGGCTGGCGTAGGTTCGGAGAAGATTCTCGCCCTCCGCGGTCACCTTGACCTGTGGGCCTGTCGGCACCGTGCTTTCGATGGGTCGCTGGGTGCGGTCGTTGGGCAGGAGGACGGTCGCGATCCCCTCGCCGTTCGACGTCCATTCGAAGGTGGTCACCAAGGTGGCCAGGACAGGGCGGCGAGTGATCTGGCGCGAGCGCCCCGTCGCGGGATCCGCCACATAAATGTGGGTAGCGTCGCCCGTGTGGGCGTAGAAGGCCAGGCGGGAGCCGTCGGGGGACCAGGTCGCGTTCGAGACACGCGCTTCATCCGGAACTTCGACGCGTACTCTCGATCCGTCGGAGGCGGAGATCGTCTCAAGGCCGGCGTTGTTTCTGATGGTCAGGGTGCGGCTTCGGTTGGCCCGAAAATCGATGAACTGGCCGCCCAACTCGTCGAACGGCTTCGAAAAAACGTCCATCGTGATCGGACCGTCGCCGATCTCGTGCGCGTACCACGCCTTGTCGGGGCTCACCGCCGACAGTGTGACGTTGAGGTAACGGGGCGCCAAGACAGCCTCGGCGACGAGGTCGGGCGGCGATATGAACGTCTTTTGCTGCAGTATCTGCTGGGCATCCCATGTCTCGTCCTGACGCTGTCCTTCGGCTTCCGCCGCCGAGGACAGCGTGAGGGAGCATGCCAGAACGGTGGGAAGTACTCCGGCGTACCAGCGTGCGGGTGCGAACGGACGGATGCCTTCGTTCATTTTCTGCCTCCAATACGGCGATGGCTCTTCAGCGGGGCTCACCTCGTCCGCGGTTCGCGGACGAGCCGCCAAGCAACATTTGGCGCGACGGGTGGGTCCACAAGGGGCTCGCCGAGCTAGGTCCCCACTGGATCGGCGGATGGGAACTCGAACTCGGTCACAGGAGTTGGATCTCGGCAACAGATGGTGCTCCTCGAGCCGCGAGGGCACATGACCTTATCCAGCCCGACTTCGACCGCTGAAGGCAAGAGTCTCGGAGTCGCGTTTATTGCGTCCGTGATGCTGCTATCGGGCTGTGGCGAAGATCCTTCCGCTCCGGGTGACACGGATCCGCTCTTCTGTAGTATCGACGAGAGTTTGATCGCGTCCGGAGGCGTATCGCGTGACGGTATCCCGTCCCTGCAAGATCCGGCGTTGGTCGGTCCGTTCGACGCAGGTGTCGAGTACCTGCTTCCGGAGGCTTTCGTGTCGTTCTGGTTCTCTTGGGCAGCGTTCCATCCAGCCACCACACTCTGGCTTCCCTGATCGGAAGCCGTCCGGTCCGGCACCGGTCTCCCATACCGCCCGTGGCATGAGAGTCGACCCGTCCGGACTGGACCGCTAGGGCTCGAGCTGGGAACAGTTGGACCGGGTGGAGACTATTCTTCTGGAAGTTTCCAAAAGATGGTCGAGACCCTGGAGAAGCTACGATCTTTCCCCGATACGAAATCCTGCCTTTGCTGGCGATGGCCGCCGCTCCATTCCTTTGGCTGGCCGAGCGGCCCGCGCCTGACGTGGCCGAGAATCTCACGGGTATCGTCGCGGGCCACATCACCTTCGCCAGCGTTCCCGTCGACGAGTTTTTCGCACCTACGGATGCCGTAATCTACCTCACAGGAGAGGGCCTCGAGGCGGCTTCGGAGGGGGCCGTCCCCTCGTCGGCTTCGATCTTGATGGATCAGATCGACTATACGTTCGTCCCCAGGGTGCTCCCCACGGTTGCCGGCACCGAGTTGACGTTCCACAACAGTGACTCGGAGCTGCACAACATCCATACGTATGCCAAGGGTCGCCGCGCGAACCGGATGTTCAATCGTGGGCAGCCTCCCGCCTCGACGTTCACCGCCACCTTCGCCCGCCCAGACAGCATCTTGGTCCAGTGCGACATCCATTCTCAGATGATCGCACATATTCTCGTCCTCGAGAATTACTACTTCGTGATGCCCGAGAAGGACGGGTCCTACTCGATCGATGGTGTTCCTCCGGGCCGGTATCAGCTGAATGCGTGGCACGAGATGTTCGATCGTGTGAGCGTACCGGTCGAAGTCGTGTCAGGAGAGACGGTGCCACTCGACGTGACTTTCGGGAGCTCTGGAGGGTAGCCAGAGCGCTCCTTTGGTGGTTACTTGGCCTATGGCACTTTCTGACAAGGCCCACCGACTTCATCTCTTCACGATTCTCACGCTCGCTGCTTGCGGAGGGGGTACGGGAGATACTGCGGGTTCTTCGGACGTTAACGCGTCCGGGTACACCGTGGTGGAGGTCCAGAACGGCGGCTCGATCACCGGAAGCGTTCGCTTCTCGGGCACGGTTCCGGCCCCGCGTGCGGTAAATGTGACGGACGACTTCAACGCCTGTGGTGCCACCGTCGAAGTGTCCGACCTCGAGGTCGGTTCCGGCAGTGGGCTCGCGAATGCGGTCGTGTCGCTGGTGGACGTTACGAGCGGTGCCGCCGTGTCGTCGTCCGCCTCGCCCACGACGCTCGATCAGCGCGGGTGCCGATTCCAGCCCCACGTCATCATCGCGGGGGTCGGGCAGACCGTCGGAATCCTCAACAGCGATCCGGTCACCCACAACGTGCACACTGTGGCGTTCGACAACCGCACCTTCAATCGTAGCCAACCCCCGTCACTCGAAAGGATAGAGGCGAGTTTCGAAGTGACCGAGAAGGTGATGGCCAAGTGTGACATTCACGGCTGGATGAGTGCATGGATCGTCGTTGTAGACCATCCATACCACGACATCACTTCGGAGGACGGAACGTTCACGATCGACGATGTGCCGCCCGGCACCTATACGCTGGAGATCTGGCATGAGGCGCTGGGCTCCACCAGGGAAACCGTTACGGTGACTGGGGGTGAGACCACCGATGTGAGGGTCGAGTTGGCGCAGAGTTCGCAGTGACGATAACCATTCCGGGGCTCTTCCTCGCCGACCTTATTGGGGCTGTGCAGGCTGCGGGAGGTGGTGGGGAGGCGGTGCGGACCTTCTTCGGGCTCAGCCCGCGCGCCACCATATGGGTCGTGGCCCAGCTGCACCTCCTGTTCGCGGCATTCGTTCTCGGCGTACCGATCTTCGCCGTCATCGTGGAATTCATCGGGTGGCGCACGGATGATCAGCGGTATGATCGCCTGGCCCGGGAGTTTATCAAGCTTCTGACTGTCGCCTTCGCCACGACCGCCGCCCTCGGTGGACTCCTGGCTTTCACGCTGTTCGGACTCTACCCGGCGTTCTCGACCTACTTCGTCAGCATCTTCTCACCGTCGATGTATGTCTACGCTGTGTTTTTCTTTGTGGAGACGGGGATCCTCTACAGTTACTACTATTCGTGGGATCGCTTGAAGCGTCACAAGGGCGTTCACATCACCCTCGGCGTCTTGCTCAACCTGGCGGGCACCATCCTCGTCTTCATCAGCAACGCCTGGGCTTCGTATATGATGAGTCCCGTCGGCGTGGACGAGACCGGCACGTTCGTGGGCACCACGATGGAGGCGGTCATGAACCCCCTTTGGATGCCGTTGAATATCCATCGTCTCTTGGGGAATGTGGCCTTCGGCGGGTTCGTGGTCGGCGCGTATGCCGCCGTGAAGTTCCTGGCGGCCCGGACGGAGGAGCGGCGGGCCCACTACGACTGGATGGGATATGTCGGCAACTTTATCGGTCTGGCGGCACTGATACCGTTGCCCTTCGCCGGGTACTACCTGGGTCGAGAGATCTACAGCGCCAGCCCGGTCATGGGAAACAACATGATGGGTGGGGAGTTCTCCTGGACCTTCATCCTGCAGGCCGCGCTCGTGGGCCTGCTGTTCATCGTCGGCAACTACTATCTCTGGTCGGGGATGAACCGCATTCCCGGAGCCGAGCGGTATCAGAGGTTCGTCAAATACTTCAACGTCATTCTGATTGTTTGCGTCGCCATCTGGCTCACCCCCAGGAACCTGCCCATGAGCGCCGAGGAGCAGCTCGCTCTGGGGGGCCAGGTCCACCCGGTGCTGGGTTATTTCGGTCTGATGGCCGCCAAGAACGCCGTCATCAACTTCATCATCCTGACGACTTTCGCGAGCTTCCTGCTCTACCGGAGGGCAAACAAGACCGACTTGGTGCCGGTGTCGGAGCAGGGCGGTGGGGCGACGACACTCATGTTGCTGGCCGGCGCGTTGTGTCTGCTCATCCTTGGGTGGTACGCGGGAGTGATGTTCACCCTGCCCCCCGACTCGCTGGGTCTGGGACCCGAGAAGGCGATATACGTCCGGATTCCTGCGTTGCTCCTCGTTGTCACGATGGTGGCGGTGGTTGTCTGCGTGGTCTTGTGTCTGCGCGACAAGGGCCGCCTCGCCCAAGTGGTCTACATGGCCATGGTGGCCCTGATGTCTGTGGGGGTGCTCGGCGTTTACGGGTTCGTCGTCATGGTTCAGGCCAACCCGCTGCTGCGGCAGGTCGCGGCCACGCAATGGCTGATACTCATGTCGGCCTTGATCCTGGTCACGGCTATCGACGTGCTCCTGTTCCGGGGGGCTCGAAGCCTCGGGCCTATCCGCTGGGGTGAGGTGACTGCACGGTCGCAGTACGCGCTCATTGCGCTGTGCGTTACCATCGTATTGACCATGGGGCTCATGGGGTTCGTGCGCTCTGGACTCAGGGAAAACTGGCATATCTACGGTGTCGTGCGGGACACGTCCGAGTGGGGGTTCACTCCTACGACGGCGGTGATGACGCAGATGGTAGGAGGGATTACTCTCCTGTTCCTGACGGTCGTGTCTTTCTTGTTTTGGCTTTCGGGCTTGGACGAAAAGGAGCACGTGCCCGAACCCGCAGGATCGGATTAGCGCGACATGGCGGCTCTCAAGGTCTCGTTCTTCACGGTGTTCCTCATCGGCCTCTTCATCTGGTTGGGGGCGGGAATTACGCGGGTCTCCGGCGAGGGTGCTTCTGTGAGGTTGGGCGTGGGGCTCAGCGTGGAGAACGGCGAGCAGATCTTCTGGGGTCCGGGCAAATGCAGCACGTGCCATTCCATCGGGCCTCGGGGGAGCACGGTGAGGGGCCCCAACCTCGGCGAGTCCCGGCAGGGGCCCGAGCTGGCGATCCGCGCCGCCGAGCGGGCCGCCCAGCGTGCGCTTGCTCTGGGCCACGACGTCACCGGGACGGAATATTTGATCGAGTCGATCGCCGAACCGAGCGCCTACGTCGTCGACGGGTTCAAGGACGAGATGCCCAGGGTCTACGATCCACCCATCAGCCTCGGGCCGGACCAGATCGCTTCGGTCATCATGTACCTGCAGACGATCGGCGGTGCTCCGGATCCGTCGGCGATCGTCCTGCCTCCGGTGATCCGCGAGGCCACGTCGGGAAGGGGGGGTGCCGATGCCTGGGCGCCGTATCTCGCCGGCGACTCCATCCTGGGCCGTGCGTTGTTTTTCGATCTGGACGGGCCCGCTCCCTGCTCCAAGTGCCACTCCGTCAACAACGAAGGCGGGGACGTAGGGCCGGACCTCACCGCGGTAGCCGGGGTCCGGACCGCGCAGTTCATCGTCGAGGCGATTCTTGAGCCGAGCGCTGAAATTGCGGGTGGGTACGAGTCCGTCTTGATACAGACGACGGACGGGAGGATCCTCGACGGCGTCATCCGGCGAGAGACGCAGGACTCTGTTTGGCTCGCCGATGGGGAGGGCATCGAATCGGCTCTGGCGACCACGGCCATCGCCCGCCGACGTGTGCAGGAAACCTCCTTGATGCCGGAGGATTTCGCACGGCTTCTCACCGTGGCGGAACTGCACGATCTCTTGGCATACCTGGAGACGCTCCGATGAGCAACGGGCCCGCGTCCCCTAGGCGGCAGGCTCTGCCGATAGCCCTCCTGACCCTGGCCGTGATCTACGGCGGGCTTCGTTGGGGCATACCTTGGCTGTCGGTCGTGGTGGGGGTCAGCCAAACGCCGGCGCCCGTGCCGGGATTTGCGCTCGCGGTGTACATGACGTGTGCGGTGCTGGGCGTTCTGGTGTACGCCAGCTCTGAGAATGAGCGCTGGGGTCTGTTCCTGGCGCCCTTGGTCAGGCTGTTCGTAATCCCGAGTTCGGGTCCGGGGCGCTCACAGATCTTTCTTCTCGGCCTGCTTCCGATTCTCGCTGGATGGATCGCCTGGGCGCGGATCATGCCCCAGACCGGAACCCCCACGGTGCTACGCGTGCAGCACCCCGCACCGCCTGCAAGGTATGCGGTCATGGAGAATCCCTACTCCGATGTGTCGGCGGAGGAGCGCGCCGACCTGGAGGCGGAGGGCCTGGTCCTCTACCAGAAGAATTGCCGCCCGTGCCACGGTGTGCTAGGCGACGGTAACGGTCCTCTCGCGCGCGGCCAGCGGCTTCAACCGATCGACTTCACCGACCCGGGTACCATCGGCACGGTGGTGGAATCCCACCCCTTCTGGCGGATTCGAGAGGGCGGTCCTGGACTGCCCGCGATCGCCACACCGTGGAACTCGGCCATGCCTCCGTGGGGCGACGAGCTCAGCGATGAAGATATCTGGAGGATCATCATGGCAGAGTACCGTTTGTCGGGGACGGAGCCCCGCCGGCCGGAAGGCTTGGATCGATGAAGAGCCGTTCGCTCGGACTTCTGCTCGCTGGGGTATTGGTCGGCGTCTCCCCATGCGGTGCCGCGGCGCAGTGGCTCGAAATGCGGGTTCCGGAGCGGCCGGATCCGGCCACGGTGGACGCTGAGGCGGGGCAGAGGATCTACGAGGAGCGTTGTTGGTTCTGTCACGGTGAGGAGGGTGATGGGGAGGGTCCGGTGGCGGCCTATCTCTGGCCCAAGCCGCGTGACTTCACGATGGCGAGCTACAAGCTCCGCACGACGATGAGCGGAGAGCTCCCGTTGGATGAAGATCTCTACCGCACGATCGGATTGGGTATTGCCGGCACGTCGATGCCGGCGTGGCAGTCCGTGCTCACCGAGGAGCAGCGCTGGCAGGTGATCGCGTACCTCAAGAGTTTCGCGGCGGATCTGTTCGAGGACGAGTTCTTCGATCCTTACCAGGCCGTCGCGGAGCTCGGTGACAGACCGGATGGGTCGCGGGAGGAACTGGTCGCTGCCGGCAAGATCGTCTACGAAGAGAACCAGTGCTGGGAGTGTCACGGGGAGCTGGGAAGGGGGAACGGGGAACGGGTCAGTGATCTCACCGATGATTGGAATTACCCGATCTGGCCCGCGAACCTCGGGGAGCAGTGGAAGCTGAAGGGCGGGCGGACCGTCGAGGAGATCTATCTACGTTTGACGACGGGTCTCGATGGCACGCCCATGCCCTCCTTCGAGGCCACTGTCTCCGACGAGCACCGGTGGCAGCTCGCCTACTTCATCGAATCCCTCATTCCGGATGCCGACGACGTGTCGGTAGGGAGTGGTATCATCACGGGTCGCCGCGTAGAGGGGCCACTTCCGGACGATCCCGACGCCCCCGAGTGGGAGCTCGCGAGCGAAGTCCGGGTTCCGCTGACGGGTCAGGCGACCTTCGCACCCCGGTGGCAGATTCCGGCCGTGACCGATGTCGACGTGCGGGTGCTGTTCAACGGAGACGACATCGCCTTCCGGCTCGCGTGGTACGATCGCTTCGCCGACACGATGTCGGTCGATTCCGCACTCGCTGTGGAGGAGGGCTACGGCGCGGACGATACCTATCCGGTACTGTTCCCTGGGGGGGAGCGGGTTCGGGGCTGGTTTGCTGACGCCGTGGAGGTGATGCTGCCGGTTCGCCATGGGGACAGTCCGGTGCTCCCCCACTTCGTGTACGGAAGTGCAGGTCAGCCGGTCGATCTGTGGCGGTGGCAGGCTGAACGGCAGTTCGCCGATGTCGTGCCGGCGGTGCTGGAGCTACGAGCGGATGGTGCGGACGCTCCTCCCGAACCGCACGACCCGGAGAGCCAGCGTGCGAGGGGGAGTGCCCGCTGGCAGGACGGTCGCTGGTCGGTCGTGATCGGGAGGTCGCTGCAGAGCGAGGATGGGGCAGGGGAGGTTCAGCTCGAGCCGGGGCAGCTCGTGCCTGTCGCGTTCCACGTCTGGGATGGTGCGAATGGGGAGACGGGGCTCAGGATGTCGCTCTCCTCCTGGATCTTCGTCGATCTTCATGTGCCCGCTCCAATCACGAGTTATCTCTCGGTACTGCTGGTCGTGCTGGCTGCCGTGGCCGTGGAGTGGGCCCTGATCCGGTGGCTCGGCCAGGGTGTGGCGGGAGGGCGACTCGAGCGCTTCGGATTGCCCGCCGGGGAGCTTCGTTGAAACGCCCGTGACCTTGCGGTGCCCCCCTCCGGGCTGCAACGTGGTCCGGCCACGCATTCGGCCACACCGAAAGAGACCTAGGGGAGTCCCACTATGACGAAACGTCATCTGACAGTGAGCTTAGCAGTAGCGGCCGTAATGTTCGGTGCGGCCGTGGGTGCCGAGGGGCAGACGAACCCGCGTTTCGGCGTGTGGCAGATGAGATCGGACGCGCCACCGCCCTCCATCAACATCATGACGTACCAGGCGTACGGCAACGGAGGGATGAGCATTACCGTGGAGGCCACCAACCGGGAAGGGCGGGAGTCCAAGTGGGGCTACGTCACGATGTTCGACGGGGAGTTCCGTACCGTCACGGGACAGCGGGGAGCGGAGACCGCCGTGGAGATCGTGGATGAGCGGACTACCAGGATCTTGAACAAGCGTAACGGCCGGGTCGGCACGGTGATCATCAACACGCTCTCGGAGGACGGAAACACGATCTCGAATGAGTATGTGCGCCTAGACGAGAACGGAGATATCGTTCGGGTCACCCACGCGGTGTACGAACGGATCGGGTAGCTCGGTCTCCGGGGCCGGCGCGCTTCGATCGTCCGTAGCCCGGGCCGGGTGGGACCGCCTTAAGGCTCGGCTCGGTACACGATCCTTCCGTTTATGATCGTGATGAGGATCCGTCCGTCGAGGATGCCACCCGGGTCACGAGACTCGAGCCAGAGCGGGTCGACGCTCAGGATGGTCAGATCCGCCCAACGTCCGGTTTCCAACATGCCCGTCCGCTCCTCTGTAAAGTTCGCGAAAGACGCCCACGTCGAGTAGGCGCGTACGGTCTCTTCCGCCGTCATGGCTTGCTCCGCGTACCACCCGCCGGCTGGCGCCCGCTCCTTGTTCTTTCGTGCGGTAGCGGCGTGCATGCCGTAAAAGATATTCCAGTCGGACCCTGGAAGGTCGGAGTTGAAGACCAAAGAGGCTCCGGCCCGGCGCAGGCTCCTCCAGGCGTAGGCGCCCCGGATTCGGTCCGGGCCGAGACGGTCTTCAGCCCACACCATATCCTCCACAGCGTGGGCCGGCTCCATCGACGCGATGACGTCTAGATCGCGGAGTCGGGGGATATCATTGGCGTGAAGCACCTGTGCGTGCTCGATCCGGTTGCGATTCCGCCGTGCCTCGGGGACGTCGGCGTACACCGCTTCGATGAATGACAGGCTCTCGCGATTGCCGGCGTCGCCGATGGCGTGGATCGAGATCTGGAATCCGGCGGTCATCATTCGGCGCATCCACGTGGCATCGAAGCCGTATGCCGCACCCCCCAGACCGCGATGTCCGGGAGTGTCCGAATAGTCCTCCAGCAGCCGTGCACCTCTGGATCCGAGTGCGCCGTCGTAGAACGCCTTCACAGACCGCGTGCGGAGCATCGACTCGGTGTCGCTGTCGGGGCCTTGGCTCTCCCATCGAGCCAAGAGCGTCGTGTCGCGGCCGGACAGCATAGCGTATACACGGAGCGGCAGCCTGCCCTCCTCCTCCAACGCCTCGAAGGCCGCCATCACCGGGGCTGAGACTCCAGCGTCGTGGACCGCGACGAAACCGGACTCTACCATCTCTGTCAGACCCGCGAGAATCTGCTCCTTAAGCTGTTGGGGAGCGGGAGTGGGGACGGCGTCTTCGAGTAGCGGTACGGCGCGATTGAGGAGCAATCCAGTGGGTTGTCCCTGTCCGTCCTTTCGGATCTCACCGCCCACGGGGGCCTCGGTCTCAGCCGTGATTCCGGCCCGTTCGAAGGCCATACGATTTCCCCAGCCCGCGAACGTGTGGAGACTCCGCATGAAGACGGGATGGTTCGGAACCTGCTCCGACAACAACCTCATGTCGGGGTAGCGGTCGGCCCACGCCCCCTCGTCCCACCCTGCTCCCACGATCCACGTACCGGCGGGAAGTTGTCGCGCCCGTTCTGCCACCAGCGCTACGGCCTCTTCTTCGGTATCGACTCCGACCAAGTCGACCCTCGCCAAGGAAGCACCGAGCTCCGGCACGTGCGTGTGCGAGTCCACGAGCCCGGGTAGAACCGTAGCGCCGTCCAGATCGAGGACTTCCGTATTGGGGCCTCGGTACGCCTCGGCGTCCTCAACGCTCCCGGTGAACAGGATCAATCCGTCTCGAATCGCGACGGCCTCGGCGTCCGGACGCCACCCGTCCGAGGCATTGTACGGCGCGTCCAGGGCTGGGGCTCCGCTCGCATCCGGTTCAGTCCAGGTAAACGTGTAGACCCGTGCGTTCGTCAACAGAAGGTCGGCGGATCCCCCACTGCAGGAGACGAGAGCGGGGATGAGCATGACCGAGGAAATCGGGATTCGCCTGTGCACGGGTTGTCGCTCCGGTGGGAAGGGTGAGGGCCGCGCATCAAACTGTGGTCATGCGAAATCAGTTTCAAGAGACCCTCTTCAGTGACAAATTGGATCAAAGGGGTCGGTAATGGAGCCGAGGGAAGAAAAACGAGCGGAGGCAGTGATCACATGATCACGATAGTCGGCTACAACGAAGACTGGCCCAGGAAGTTCGGCGAAATTCATGCATGTCTTATCGACCTGCTGGTGGAGGAAGATCCCGGTCTAGGGGTCGAGCACATCGGGAGCACCGCGGTGGAGGGACTCGTGGCCAGGCCGATTCTCGATCTCTGCGTCGTGGTCTCCAAAGAGTCTCGCAAAAAATCGGTGATCCAGGGACTCGAGCGTATCGGGTATATCCATGAGAGACACGTCGGCGTAGGGGGTGCAGAGACATTCCGTCGTAAGGGACCGGACGTCCCGTTCCTTCCGAGCAAGCGCGACTTCTCCCCCCACCGTCTGTTCGCCTCGGTGAAGGGCGATGCCGTGCTGGACGGGTACCTAGAGTTTCGGGACCACCTTCGGACCGACGCGAACGCCAGGGAGGCATTGGCGAAGCTAAAGATCGACCTCGCGCCGCACGCGACCGCCGGGCAGTACGATTCTGCCAAGACGGAGCTCATGGAGACGCCGTTTCCTCCTCCGCGTCTCGGCGTGTGGAGAATGAGATCGAGCGCGTCCACAGCCGTCATTACGATCGTCGCGTACGAACCCTACGGGGAGGCGGGATGGAGGTTGCCGTGGAGTCCACGGACTCGCAGGGTCAGGACTCCAAGTGGGGCTACGTTACCATGTTCGACGGGGTGTTCCGAGAGGTTACTGGCCAGCGGGACGCCGAGACCGCTGTCGAGATCCTCGATGACTGGACCACGAGGATCACGAACAGAAAGGACGGTCGGGTCCATCAGGTCATCGTCAGCGTTCTCTCGGGGGACAGAAACACCCTCTCCAATGGAGCCGTGCACTTAGACGAGGACGGAGATATCGTTCGGGTCACGCACGCTGAGTACGACCGGGTTCAATAGGCGTTCAGAGAATTTCCAGCAACTCGATCTCGAAGACGAGTGTGGCGTTGGGACCAATCACTCCGCCCGCTCCCTGGGCGCCATACCCGATGTCCGAGGGGATGACCAGACGGTAGTGGCTACCCACGGTCATCAGTTGCAGTCCCTCGCTGAATCCGCCGATGACACCCCCGACGCCGAAGACGGCCGGCTCGCCGCGTTCATAAGAGCTGTCGAACTCGGTGCCATCGATGAGCGTGCCGCGATAGTGGATGCTTACGCGGTCGGCGCCTGCGGGTCGCGCACCGTCGCCCTCTCGGAGGGCCTCGTATTGTAGGCCGCTGTCGGTGGTCGTGACGCCTTCTTTGGTGGCGTTCGCCGCCAGGTATGCCTCACCCTCGACCAGATTCCGTTCGCTGGCGGCTTCACCTTCTGCGCGCTGTTCCTCTTGGATCATCTGCCCTACTCGTAGTCTGGCCGCGGAGAGATCTTCACCCGACACTGCGGGATCGAGTTCGGCCAGGGCGTCTTCGATCCCCCTAATCAGCGCGGCCAGGTCCAGGTGCTCTCCCGTCGTAGTGAGAGAGGCGCCGACCTCCCTACCGATGGCATAGCTCATCATCTGATCGTCCGTCTCGACAGACGCTTGGCAGCCGACCACAGTGAGGGGAGCGAGAGCCATCGCGCACTTTAGGCCAAATCGCATGTGCCGTCCTTTTCAATCCGGTAAAGAGGAACCCGAATCTAGGGCGAATCGGGGGAGGGACCAACAGGGCGCGGGATCCGCTCCACCGATCCCGTCCCCCGCGTCGCGTCCGCGACCGCACTTACGAGGGCCTCGAAGGAGGGTGTCGGGACCCCGCACTCCAACCGAACCGAGCTTCCGTAGTCCTCCTTCGACACCGAGGCGTGCATCTCCTTCATTAGGCGTTGGACCGCGTCGACGCTTTCGTATGCGACGGTCACGACGGCCAGGGTCCGGTCGACCTTGGGCGTGGTGGCCACGGATTCGAGCGCCAGCTTCACGCCGGAAGCATAGGCACGGCTCAGGCCGCCCGTCCCCAACTTCACGCCCCCATAGTAGCGTGTGCACACCGCTACGACCTCGCCGATCCCGCTGTGGAGGAGCACGGTCAGCATGGGCCGCCCCGCGGTTCCGTGGGGCTCACCATCGTCGCTGAGCCCCACCGACGTGGTAGCACCCGCAGGACCGCACACGAACGCCCAGCAATGGTGCGTCGCGTCGCTGAACTCAGCCCGCGTCCGAAGTACGAACTCGTGGGCGATGTCACTCTTGGGAGCGTGCGAAACGGTCGTGATGAAGCGGCTCCGGCGGATGGTCTCCTGAACACGGTGCGTGCCAGCCGGAATGAGGTACGGAGAATCGAGCGTTTCCCCCATTGGACGTCGGTTATCGCCCGCCGTCTGCTCTTCTGAGAAAACGCTCAGCGAGTTGCACGATTCGATCGTCGCCCTCGCTCTTGGCACGCTCCAGAATCTCCTGGACATGCGGAACGAGTATCGGCTCCCCCCACTTGTAACCTGTCGCCCGCTCTGCGCTCCTCGAATTCCCCTGGTTGGCTCCTTCGATCAGCGCCGACGCGGCCGCCTCGTCGAAGCGAGCCGAATCCGGGTCCGGAAGTACGTAGTGGGGCTCCGGCTCGGGGATCGCGTCTTCCTTGACGAACGCTCGCGACATGGAGTGGACTCGGTGAGGGCGTGCATCCTGCATCGCAGAACTTGTGACTCAGGACACTAGCACATGCCGGCTCCCCGGGAAAATTGCTCCCGGCTCGCTGGGTGATCGTGCTTCATCGGCCCTATCACCCACGACCTTCGCCCGGCGTCGCGTCAACGTTGCGTCAACAAGAGGTGTCGAAAAGGGGGGAGGAGATTCGGCCGGTAGGCCTTAAGTTGATGATGGGTCGGCGATTCGATCCTGCGGGCCTTCGAGAGCGGAGTTCATGTGATTCGGAGTGGTAAAGCACGTCGAGTGATGGTGCTGCCGGTCGGACTGTTCTTTGCGCTGGTGAGTTCGACGGTCGGAGTAATGGGCCAGGGGACCGGATAGTTGTGAGAAACGATTAGTTTTGAATGGAGACCGGTGATTTCACCTCCTGTCATCGAGAGCGGAGGCCTTCTGATTCACAGCTATAAATTATATCAAGCGCCTGCACTGGCAGCCGGACTGCTACTTACGTTGATCAGTTCGACGGTCGGAGTGCTGGGCCAAGCAACTGGCCAAATCGCCGGCCCCGAGAGCGAAGATCCAAGCGCCGAACGAACTGTGGTATTGGCTGCTGTTCAATTGCCTCAGAATCTTGCCATCCAGTTAGATGGCCGCCTCGACGACCAGGCTTGGAGCATGGCGACTCCTGTCTCGGATTTCCTTCAACAAGAGCCCGTCGAGGGTGCTGTGCCTTCTGAGAGAACGGAGGTACGCATACTCTTCGATGAGGACGAGCTGTATATCGGAGTGATGCTGTACGACGATCCGGACGGGATCCTAGCGTATCAGAAGCTCCGGGACGCCAGTCTGGGCTCGGATGATCGCTTCATGTGGATCCTTGATACGTTTCTCGACGGGCGGACCGGATATTTCTTCGAGATCAACGCGGCCGGTCTAATGGGAGACGGTCTCTTAAGTGGAGGCAGCAGTCGGGGAGGTGGTGGCGGTCGAGGAGGAGGAGGTTTCGGTGGCGGCTCAAGCAAGGCGTGGGACGGTATCTGGGAAGCTCGTACTGAAATACGTCCGGATGGCTGGTCTGCCGAGATCCGAATTCCGTTCCGTACGCTGAACTTCGACCCCGATAACGACAGCTGGGGCATCAACTTCCAACGGACTATCCGGCGCCGGAATGAAGAGATCCTTTGGCGAGGATGGAGGCGGACGGAGGGGCTGCGCAGGCCCATTTACGCCGGGCGGCTTACCGGTCTTAATAATCTCTCTCAGGGTATCGGGCTCGAGGCACGTCCGTCCACAATTGTGGGTTGGCGCACAACTCCCGCCAATACAGACCCGACAACGATCCCACGTGACCTCAGTCTCGACATAAACTACAGTCTGACATCGAGCCTGCGGGCTTCTCTCTCCGTTAATACAGACTTCGCCGAAGTGGAGAGCGACCGGCGCCGGGTGAATCTCACCCGCTTCCCAATTCGTTTTCCCGAAAGGCGGGATTTCTTCCTGGAAGGCTCTAGTGTTTTCTCTTTCGCACCTAGAAGTGGTCCTTCTCCATTCTATTCACGGACTGTCGGATTGAGTGGTGGGCGCCAGGTCCCGATCATGTACGGTCTCCGGACAAGCGGACAGGTTGGCCAGTACGAGGTGGGATTCTATCAACTAGGTACAGGGCAAGAGGCATTCATGGACGGGGCCGACCAGGAGAACGTGGTTCCCTCGGAACAGTTCACCGTTGCCAGGATCAAGAGAAGGATCTTTGAGCAGTCGACGATCGGAGCAATCTACACTCGGCGTGCCACATCCCCCGATCCCTCTGGATTCGCAGTGGTGGACCGCCACACAGCCGGCCTGGACCTAGCGTTCAGCACCCGAAACTTGGCCGGGAATAGCAACATGGAAACCGAGGCTTTCGTAATTTGGAACTCTAATCCAGATCCTACGGAAGATAGGACATTTGAGAATCTTTCTGCCCACGGCTTGAGGATCAACTTCCCGAACGATACGTGGTCGGGACACCTGTCCTATCGTCAGTTTGGTGATTCCTACCGTCCTGCCCTGGGTTTCGTTACACGCAATGACTTCCGACGTTTGGAACCGCGCATCGGGTGGTCACCACGACCTGACATTGACTGGCTTCGCAAGATAGATTTTTCCGCTCAATTCCGTCATCAGGAAGAGTTGGGAACGGGTATCACAGAAGAGCAAGAGTGGGATTTCGGCCTTTTGGGCCTCGACTTCGAGACCGGAGATGGCATTAATTTCAATGCGAAGAGAACGTTCGAATATCTCGATCGCTCGTTCTTTGTCAGCGAAGGTATCGAGATCACTGAAGGTGAGTATACGAGTTGGGAATACCGCGTAATTATTCGCACAGCAGGCCGCAGGCGCATCTCGATGTACGGTGGTTTCACAGTGTCCGAGTTTTGGAATGGAGACCGCCAGCAGTTCGGAGGGAGAATTACGTTCAGGCCCAACCCCGGCATCAGCATCGCAACCAACATCCAACACAATCAGGTGACCCTACCACAGGGACAGTTTAGCGCCGATCTGTACGAGATCGAGGGCCAGTGGAATCCCACTCCTTGGGTCGGCGCGACTACTCAGTTGCAATACGACGATGTAACCGATGTCGCTGGGCTCTTCGCAAGGCTCCGTTGGATCATGAAACCGGGGAACGATCTCTATCTCGTCTACACGCATAACTGGCGAAACCTTGAAACCGACCTACTTGACCGTCACTTCCAGACACTCTCGCGCGGTGGCAGCGTGAAGGTCAACTACACGTACCGTTTGTAGCACGTACGGATTCCTGGGCCCGTCAGCTCACCCCCCCGGTCAGCTTCTTGACGGCCGGGCTCGCGAGTAGCGCTACAATGCCCGCCGCCCCGACGATCATCGCGACCGTGCGGAAGAGATCGAAGGGGGCCAAGGTTTCGAGGCTCCCGGCCACCAAGCCGGCGAAGAGGTTGCCCAGTGCCGTGGCGACGAACCAGATCCCCATCATCTGACCGACGCGCCCCACGGGGGCCAGCTTGGTGATCGAGGACAGGCCGACCGGCGACAGCGCGAGCTCGCCCACCGTGTGCAGGAAGTACATCACGACCAGCCAGGCGGGAGAAGCCAGGTTGTCGGGCCCGGCGTTGGCGGCCCCCCAGGCGATCACGAAGAACCCGGCCGACAGCCCGATCAGGCCGAAGGCGAATTTCAGCGGGATCGACGGATTCGCGTTCCGGGAGGACAGCCACACCCACATCGACGCGAAGACGGGCGCGAAGATGATGATCAGGGCAGGGTTCACCGATTGGAGGAAGCCGGCGGGCATCAGCCACCCGAGTATGTTCCGGTTGGTGAGGTCCTGCGCGAACAGGTTCAAGGACGAGCCGGCTTGCTCGAATCCCGACCAGAAGATGGCCGCGAGAACGAAGAGCCACAGGATCACGACCAGTCGCTTTTTCTCTTCTCCCGTATGGCCTCCCAGAACCAGAAGGTACGCGAAGTAGACGCCTACGATGAGGAGGATGCTGCGCCCGAGGAGGGCCGCGATGTCGTCCAGCGTCAGGGAGATGGTGCCCTGGGCAACGAGCCAGCCGAAGAGCACCAAGGCCGCCAGCGTTCCGAAGAAGCTGCCGAAGAATTTCCGGGCCTTCGCGGCCAGTTCGGCCTCGGTGTCGCTCGTGCGCAGGTGTCCCGCGTCACCGAGGTACTTACCACCCATCTTGAACTGAACGAGTCCGAGCACCATGCCGAAGCCCGCGGCCGAAAAGCCCAGGTGCCAATTGTACCCCTCGCCCAAGAACGAGCAGATCAGTGGGCCGAAGACGGCACCGAGATTGATGCCCATGTAGAACACCGAAAAGCCGGCGTCACGCTGGGCGCCTCCCTGCGGATAGAGGTCCGCCACGACCGTGCTGACGTTGGGCTTCAGCAGCCCCGTCCCCATGACGATGAGCACGAGTCCGAGATAGAACGTGTACGTCGTAGGGACCGCCATGCTGAAGTGGCCCGCGGCGATGATCCATCCACCCACATAAACGGCCTTGCGCTGACCCCACAGGTTGTCGGCGATCCAGCCTCCAGGGAGCGCCAGCAGGTAGACGAGTGCCGTGTACAGGCCGTACAAGGCAGCCGCGCTGCCGACGTCGAGGCCGAGGCCCGGGTTGTCCCCCGTCGTCGCGGCCGTCATGAAGAGGATGAGCAACGCGCGCATCCCGTAGTACGAGAAGCGCTCCCACATCTCCGTGAAGAACAGGGTGGCCAAACCTCTCGGCTGGCCGAAGAACGTCTTGCCACCGCCCGTCGGAGAAGCGTCGGCCGTCGCGTATTCGGAAGTCATCCTCGAGCTCACTCCAGGTCTGTGGGGCGCGAACGGCTGTCTCCATGTGATACGGAGTGCGAGTCTCCTCTATGTCGGGGATCTTTTGGTGTGTGGCAAGGGCGAATAGTTTTTTGCTTGCACTCTCGAGCGCACCGCTTTGATCTTCAGGGAGGGCTCGGGCCAGGGATGGCCTATGCTAGGGGTCGCCGCATGGAGCTGGAAATGGACCAAACTTCGACTAGTGCCCTCGCACCTGAATCGGAGGGTACGGCCACGCCGCTGCACAAAATTGCCGAACACGTTTTCCCGAGGAAGGGGGCCACACTCCTAGGGGTGGTGTTGGGCATCCTGCTCGGGACGGGCAACGTCGTGATCGGGCTGGCTTTCCCGTCATGGCCAGCCACGCTCGGGTTGTTGGCGGTGGCCGTTTTCGTGGTCGTAGTCCTTCACGAGGGACTTCATGGCGCCACGGGGTCACTCCTAGGCTACCGACCTATGTTCGGCATGAAGCCGCCTCAGATGTTCACGACCTTCGACCAAGAAATCCGGCGCGATCACTTGTTGATGATCGCCCTGGCGCCCTTGGTGATTCTCGACACAGCATTCATTGCAGCCTACCTGACGGTCCCAGGAAAGGTCTTCTGGGACCTCTGCTTTGCCGTGAACACCATGGGCGCCATCGGCGACGTCTGGATTGCGACGTGCCTACTCAGGTATCCTCCCGATACCCTGTTTCAGGACACGAACAACGGTGTGGAGGTTTGGGCGTCTGCGCGTCCTCCGAAATCGCGGGAGGCATGTTGCGATCCTGGAGCATCCGATTGAAGTTTGCGAGTGGGGACCGATGCCGGCCAGGGTAGGTATTAGTTTCCGGGACCAAGGTGCGCGGGAGATCCTGTCGCGGCCAGCTTCAGGGGTGTGGAGGCTGGCTCTGGCCCGAAGGACCGAACCGATGGAGGAAACGCATGCGGATCAGTCAATCAAGGCGTGGGAGTCGGAATGGGCGCCCCGTCGCCGTGGTCGCGATGGCGGCCGTGGGAGCCGTACTGGGTCTGGGTACGAGTATGGAGGTAGCGGCCCAGACGTCGCAGCCTCTGGAAGCCCCGATGCACTCCATCTCTCGCCAGATCCAAACGGTCTCGCCAGGGAGCGGCCGAGCGGGGTCGTTCGTCACTCTCAAGGCGACCGGCATGCCGGCGATCACGCCCGTACGGATCGGTCTGGGGGCCACCGAAGTTGGCTTCGAAGAGATCGCTCAGGTCATGACCACCGAGACCGGTGAGCTCTCGTTGACAGTAACGGTTCCAACTTGGACGAAACCCGACCTGACGCACGTGTTCATCGTGTTCGACATCTATTTCGTCCCGATCGCCGTGTCGGACGAGTTTTACGTGCTCGCCGCGGATGGCACTGTGGTGAGGGAGGGGCGGATCACCAACCCAGTCGGGGAGTGCATCTCGCCGGGGCTACTGACCAACCAGGGGATGCTCTACACCCTGGTCGGGGACCTGGTGGGCTTCGAGGCTGGGGACCGGGTCATCGTCGAAGGGGGCGTCGCTGAATCGACGCTGTGCCCGCAGGGTGCCACGATCGAAGTCCTCCGGATACGCGCCGGTGAAACTCCATAACGCTATCGCGTGCGCGCTTCTCGCCGCAGCGTTGCTCGCGTGGCCATCGGGAATGTCGGCGCAGTGGGTGGAGCCTAAGGGGCAGGGATGGGCGTCCCTCTCCGTTTTTCGACAGGACACGCGAGATGCGTATGACGTCGAGGGGGACACCGGCATGTTTCCGGCGATGGGACGCGACGTCGCGACGGGGTCCTTCCTCACGCTCGCTGTGGGACTGCTCGACGGTCTCGACGCTTGGGCCCAATTCTCTTTCCAGAGGCTTCGCTTCGACGATCTCGTAGGAAGGCGGACGTCCACCGGATTTGGTGACGTGCGATTGTTCGCGAGGACGGCTCCGCTGCGGGCACTCGGCGTATCCACCCCGTTGGCCATCCGGGCAGGCGTCAAAGTCCCGGTCGGGGACTTCGATGTCGGCTCTAACATGATCCCGCTCGGGGACGGTCAGCGCGATTGGGAGTTGATGCTTGAGTTGGGACACTCGTTTTATCCGGCTCCGACTTACGTGATGGGGTGGATCGGGTACCGGTGGCGTGAGGAGGCGACCGAGGACGCGACTGATTTCGGTGATGAGCGGTTCTTCTATGCGGCGGTGGGCGGGGAAGTCGGCCCGATCGGGTACAAGGCGGCGTTGGAGGGTTGGTACGGAGCAACGCCCGTCTTCGGAGGCTTTGAATCGCCCGGGGCGAAACGTGAAATGATTCGGTTCAATCCCTCTCTGTTGATCCCGGCTGGCCCCGGGCAGATCGAGGTTGGCGTGCGCTGGCCCCTGGCGGGTAAGAACCTGCCTGCGGGGAAAGACCTCGTGTTGGGGTACTTCACGCGCCTGGGCTTTTAGGCGGCGACCGCCTGACCCGACCGCTCCCGCCTTCGCGGTACCCTCGATTTCAACTGATGTAGGTCAGCAGCTCCGGGTCGTAGAGGTCACTGACGAAGCTTCCGTACCCGTTGAAGAGCCTCGTGGTCACCAGCGTGGTGGTTCCCAGCGGGATCTCCGTCTCCTGCGACCACCTCGGGTGTGCGACGAGCGGGTTGACGTTGGAGTAGAAGCCGTACTCGGTGGGCTCCAAGGCCGTCCAGAAGGTCGGCGGCTGTTCGCTCATGAACTCGATGCGCACCATCGCCTTTGGGCTCTTGAATCCGTACTTCCAGGGGATCGCCAAACGCCACGGGGCTCCGTGTTGCTTGGGCAAAGGCTCCCCATACACGCCCGTGACTACGAAGGCGAGCTCATTCAGGGCCTCGTCCATGCGGAGTCCCTCGAAGAACGGCCACGGGTAGTTCTCCTGAGATCGCTGTCCGATGGCTTCCTCCGGTCGGTTGAACGACACGAAGCGCACGTAGTTCGCCGAAGATAGGGGTCGGAATTTCTGGATGAGCTTGGCCAGCGGGTACCCGGTCCAGGGGACCCTGATAGACCAGGCCTCTACGCATCGATGCCGGTAGAGGCGCTCCTCGAGTCCGAATTCCCTCTCGAGGTCCGCGATATCGAAGGTCCCGGTGTTTTCCGCGAGCCCCGTGACCTCGACGGTCCAGGGCCACACCTGGAAGGGCCCCGTGAAAGGCCAGACCAAATTGATGTCTCCGGGGTTTCCGATGAACTCGTAGTAGTTGCTGATTTTGGCCGCAAAGAGGCGGTCGGTCAGGCTCTCTCCGATCACGTAACTCTCATTCAGAGCGGCCGGATAGAGATCCATGTTCGGTGACGCGCAGATCGGCTGTAGAGGGTGGGTGATGTCCCCGTCGCAGCTGGCCAGTTCGCCGGGATCATCGTCCAGTTCGGCGGGCGTGAACTCCGAGCCACACGCACCCAGGCCCACGGCGGCGATGCCCGCTCCCGCACTCCTCAGGAACGCTCGCCGGTTGAAGTACGCCGACTCCGGCGTGGCCTCGCGGTCCGGGATTCGCCAGCTCGGGGGAAGGATGATGTTCGCCATGGCTCCTCCGACGAGACCGGTTCGGGGCCCGCTGGCTAGAATCTGAGGGGCAAGGATAGTCTGGATCGCTCTCGGACCATGAACCCGTGTCACCGGACGGATGTTCCCTTTCAAGGGCGGTTCTATGCCGGTTCCATCGCGGTTGTGGAGTCGTCCGATAGTGAGCGCTTCTTGCGCTCTGGGCGGGCCAACTCGAAAGTTCGACTCAGGAGCAGAGTGCGACGACGATGCGTCTGTCACGAGTGGCCACCGCGTACTACGCATGCGAGGCGAAATGGGTTCTGCGGCATTGAAGGCATCGCTGGTGGGCTTTCTGTTGGGGTGCTCTCAACCGGGCGACGCTCAGGTCTCGGAGGAGCTGGTGCGGGGGTACCTCTGGCCAAGCTCGGCTGCCGAGTTCCAGGACGCCGAGGCTCGACTGGCTACGGACCGTTCGTTGGTCGGTGTCAGCCGAATGCAGATGCACGATCTGGAGGAGATGCTGCGGCGCGGGCCGGTGTTATCGATGCCGGACCAGAATGGCGCCGATCGTCGCGCGTTGGACGTCTTTACGGTGAAGGGGCCGGGCGATCGGGATATCCCGGTCTACGTGCTCGCCCCGCGTCGGTACACAGCCGATACGGAATGGCCTCTGATGTTCGCGATGCACGGCGGCCCCCCTGGTGGTGCGGAGGCGGCCCACCGAGGCGCCCTGGGAATGGTGGAAGTCTGGGCGGATGCCGCGGAGCGGGCGGGGTGGATCGTGGCGTCCCCCGCGATGGTCCATACGGCGGTAGCGGAAGGGCGTACGGCGGAGCGTCTCCCCTACGAGATTTTCCACGAAGAAGAAGCGAAGGCGGTAATCGACGCGGTACGTGCCCGATACCGAGTTTCTCCGGACCGGATTGTCTCGACAGGCATATCGTTGGGTTCCAATTTTTCGATCGGGTACGGTGCGGCGCATCCGGATTGGTTTTCCGCGATCGTTCCTGTTTCGACGGAAGGCGACTCGCGCGAGCTCCTGCTGCGTAACCTCGCCTCGGTTCCGGTCTATGTGCTTGAGGGGTCACAGGACCCCAATATCCGCGGTGTGGACGGCCCGAGGGCCCTGAGCGAGATACTGACGAGCTTCGGGTACGACCTGACCTATCGCGAGTTCGGTGACCGTGCTCATGAGGGATTCCAGGAGCACTACGCAGATGTGCTCCGGTGGCTGGACCTGCGCCCTCGACGGTTCTCCCCTCGAGAGATTCTGCGGGTGCCCCACTCGGGCATCATTCCCGTCGCACGCCGCGTCCATTGGGTCGAATCAAACACTCGCCAGGGTGTGATCCGCGCCCGAGCGGTAACTCCCACCCGGATCGAGGTGGCGAGCCGCTGGACCGGCGAGTTGACCCTTTTTCTCAGTGACCCACTCGTCGACCTCGACGAGCGTCTCGAGATCTGGGTCAACGGAGCGCGCGTGTTCGCCGGCATCGTTGAGAGATCGATCCGAACCGCACTCGAAGAAGCCAAGGCGCCCGGAGATGAGAGGCGAGTGTACGCCGCTCGAGTCACCGTATCGGTCCCCGATGGAGCGGGCCCGCTGGGGGTCGCCAAGGCGCTTTCGGAGGAGCTCCGGCCCCGCCATCCCGAGGGCCGGCTGTCGTTCTGGGAGATGTACGCCCAGCGCGCCCTCGAGGAACGTTTTCCCGACGTAGGGTTCGGCGGGGAAGAGGTTGCATTGCCGCGGCGGCTGACGGGCGCGGCTCCGGAACAGATCGGGATCCGCATCACAGACGTAGAGGCGGGTGGGGCGGCGTCGCTAGCGGGTCTCGAGCCGGGAGACGTGCTCATCACGGTGGGTGGGGAGCCCTTCTTTCAAGGCCGCGGCGGTGTCGTCGGCCTTCACCAATGGATGGTGCGCGAACTCAGGACGACTCCGGCCGAGTATGAGTTGACGGTGTGGCGGGACGGCCGCGAGACGACGCTGTCGGCTACGTACGGGCTCGGGCCATACCGGCCGGCCGGCCCGTGACGATCACCTTCGCCCAGTCGGTGGGAGAGGCGTAGACCTCCTACCTGATTTCCGGACCTCCCGTTCGATTGTCCGGCACGAAGCGGTCCCGGGCCGGCATCATCACGGCGGGGAGGGTCTGCGGATTCATGACCGCGTCTTCGGGAATGATCTCGTTCAGGTAGAGGATATACGCAGCCGTGGCATACACCTCGTCCGCCGTGAGCGAACCCGGAGCCGTCATGGGCATCGTCCGGTTGATGTAGTCGAACAGCGTTGTCGCGTAAGGCCAGTAGTTCCCCACGGTGCGACGGAAACCTCGGGTCGCCCCGAAAGGAAAACCCTCGCGGGGGTCGCGTCCCACGAGGACGTCGTTAGGGCCTTCCGTGCCGGTCGGACCGTGGCACACAGCGCATTTCGCCGCGAACACCCGCCCGCCCTCCTCGACGGAGCCGCTTCCAGGAGGCGCTCCTGTCCCGTCCGGCCGCACGTCGATGTCGAGCGCGGCGATCTGGGCGGGCGTAGCGTCCTGCCCGAAACTGAACGTTGCGGGCCCGTCCCCCGAGCCGCCGCCCGACGGGCCCCCACCCGACTGGCAGCCGACGGTCGCGATCGTCGTCACCAGCGCGACTCTCAGGAGGCGAATGGCTCTCACTTCTCGTGCCCCCGTCACTGTGCCTCCGCCTGCCCAAAGAACACACGACCGTCAGACTCCACCTTCCACGGCCTGATGCTGTTGTAGTGGTACGATGTACCCTCTCCCCGCGCGTCTATCAGCGTCTTGAGCGCCGGCTGCACGTAGCCCGTCTCGTCGACCGCGCGACTCATCAGGAGCGCTTCTCCCCCGTCCCAATTCCACAGATGCCTGAAGCGGGTGTGACACTTCGACAGAACCGGCTCTTGGAGCTCGGCGGGTTCCCATGTGTCACCCCCGTCAGTACTTACGTCCACCTGGGTGATCTTGCCTCGTCCGCTCCACGCCAGTCCACGGATCTCCCACCACCCCGTCTCCGGCAGAACGTTTGGGTACGACGGAAAAGTGATAGTCGACTTGGCGTCCATCACCAAGCTGAACTGTCGCGCGGTCCCGTCGGCCAGCGGGTCCGTGTACTTGGAGGTCTCGTCCCGCGTCATGAATGGCTGGTCCGATATCTCGATGCGGCGAATCCACTTGACCTGGGCGTTCCCTTCCCAGCCGGGGAGCACGAGTCGGGCCGGATAGCCCTGCTCGGGCCGGATCGCCTCACCGTTTTGCCCGTAGCCGATCATCGCGTCATCCCAGGCCTTCTCCATCGGCACACTCCGGCCCATGACGGCCGCATCGCCACCCTCGGCCAAGAGCCAAGTCGCGTCCTCGTGCGCGCCCACCTCTCGCAGAAGAGTCGACAGGGGCACACCGGTCCACTCGCTCGTGCTGGTCAGACCGTCGATCTGCTGGGGCGTCACTTCTCGCGCCGCATTGGTCCTATATGCGGCGCCACCATTTCCGGAGCACTCGACGAAGCAGAGCTGCGAGGTCGCTGGATACCGTTTGAGATCACTCAGGCTGAACGTCATCGGCCGGTCCACCATCCCGTGGATCAGGAGCTCGTAGCGCTCGGGGTCGATGGCCGGAATACCGGCATGGTGTCGTTCGAAATGGAGGTCCGCCGGCGTGATGATGCCGCGGAGGTCCTGAAGCGGCGTCCGGGATGAGGAGGACGGACTCGGCCGGTTTATTATGCGCCGGGGCTGCTCCCCGGGCGCGCGCTCACCGAGGTCACTGGTGAACCTGCCGATCACCTTAGTGGGATCTTGTGGAGCTTCTTGGGGAGCACTTGGTGGACCTTCAGGCGTAGCGGCGGTCTCGTCGAGCGTGATTGCGTCCGCTTGGGTTTTCAGAAGCCCTCCGGCGATGAGTCCTCCAGTTGCCCCCAACATCGCTCGGCGTGACAAGTTTCCCATCGGGTTCTCCGGTGTGCGGGTGACCGCCGTCAGTCCAGTGAAGTTGCACAACTTCCGCTCCCGCATGGGGTCGCCGCAAGGCGTGGGCCTTTATTCCTGCATTGACAGTCCCCACGGGTGCCCCTAGCGTCATAGTCATGATCGAATTTCAGGAATCCGTGGTCAGGCGCCTCGGACCGATGTTGGCTGTTTGGATGCTGTCCCTCGGGGCCGCGATGCCGTTTCTCGATCACGAGTTGTTTAGGAGCGAGATCGCGGTCGAGGCGGAGCATCGGGCGGCGTGTAACCTCACATCGCACGATCACACCGTCTGTACCCAGTTCGGTCAACAAAAATGGGTTTCCGATGCGTCTCAGGCCGTGCAGATCCTTCCGTCACTCCCCGTGGTCACCGAAGAGACGCGGCTGGTACCTGCACGCTCACTGCGTGTCCTTCCCACCCGCCCTCGGGCTCCTCCCTCGCACTGAGTCGCATAAAGCGGCGTCCTGTTCCGTCTAGCGCGGCGTTTCCGGTACGAAATCGAGAAATCGCACGCTACGGGATGTGTGCTTTCGGGTGATCGTCTCCTGGGAGCATGAGAATCTGGGGAGGAAAATTGCATCGAAAATCGACTCTAGGTATCACTTGCCTGGCCCTTGTGGCGCTGTTCGTAGGGAGTCCGCTCGAGGTATGCGGGCAGGTTGAGCCGGCCTCTCTCGGGGACTCACTGCGGGCTGAAATGGCGGTGCTGAGGAATCAACTCGACAGCCTCCGGGCCCTGGTCGCGGCGGGCGAGGTGGCTCCCGCGGAAGAGGAGAACTCACTGGACCGCCTCCGGGCGGCTGCAAGGGCCGCGGCCGGTGGTGACACCCCCGATCCTGCGCAACCTCCACAGGGTCAACAACAATTCGTCGGGAGGGAGAGATCGCTCCAGGCGTTGAATCCCGAGATCAGCCTCAACGGTGACATATACGCATCCATACAGAGTGAGGACCCGGACAGCGACAACTTCATTCCCCGTGAGTTCGAGTTGTCCCTCATCTCGGCTCTCGATCCTTATACGAGGGCGAAGGTCTTCTTTGCGGCAGAAGAGGAGGGTGGCAACCTCGAGGTCTTCCCTGCGGGCGGCGCGGAGGCAGAAGGCGAGTCGCGCGTCACGGTCGAAGAAGGGTATCTCGAATGGGTCGGACTCGTGGAGGGCGTCGGTATCAAGGTGGGGCGCTTCTACCAGCAGTTGGGCCAGATGAATCGTTGGCACTCCCACGCTCTTCCTTTCCAGAGTCGCTCCTTGCCGCATTTGGCGTTCATCGGAGAGGAGCCGTTAACGCAAGACGGGGGGGTCTCCGTGCACTGGTTGCTGCCGACAGGTGGCGCAGGAGCCTATGAGGCCACATTCGAGGTGGGCCGCAGCGGCAACGAGGCACTTTTCGGCGAGTCCCGGGGGCTGAGCTACATGGGCCACTTCAACTCCTTCTGGGAGCTCTCGTCAGCCACCGACCTCGATGTCGGGGTAAGCGCACTCTTTGGAAATCGCACGCAAGCAGGGGCAGAATTCGGCACCCGCCTCTTCGCGGTCGAGACGGCGTTCCACTGGATCCCACCGGAGAGATCCCTTTACCGTGGGGTCACGCTACGAGCCGGAGCCATGCTGTCGGATCCCAGCGCAGGCCTCGGCCTTCCGGACCCGGAGATGGCCCTCGGGATCTGGTGGCTCGCCGAGGTCAGGCTCTCTCGCCAGTGGATCGCCGGTGGACGGTACGACTGGGTGGAGAATCCCGAGGATCCGACGGAGACTGCGTGGCTTACGTCTCCTTCCCTGACGTACTGGCAGAGCGAGTTTGTCCGTCTGAGGGTCGAATACGACGTCCTCCACAATCCGGGACAAACGACGGGGCAGTTCACGTTTCGGATCACGTTTGCGATGGGCCCGCACAAACACGAGAACTACTGAGGGAATGGCAGAATGTTGAGAGCACTATTGTGGATCATGGTGGCGGGGTCGGCGACCCTGGCTGAGGGCCATCGTCCCGTCCGTCCCGTCGGAGGCAGTCGCGCGCCCGTGCGGGTCGTCGCGACGCTCCCGGTCTACGCGGATCTGGCGACCAAAATCGGTGGCGCCGAAGTAGCGGTGACGTCCATTGCTTCGCCGAATGAGGATGCGCACTTTGTGCGGCCCAAGCCGAGCTTCGCGGTGGCGGTTCGCCGTGCGGACCTCTTCATCACGACGGGGCTGGATCTCGAGCTGTGGGCCCCGACGGTGTTGGATCGCGCGGGGAACGCCGGCGTTTCCGAGGGCGGCCGAGGATATGTGACCGCCTACACCGGAATAGAGCTACTCGACATTCCCGCATCGGTCGACCGGAGCGAGGGAGACGTCCACATCTTCGGCAATCCCCACGTCACGACCGATCCACTACGGGCTCTTCAAGTAGCGCGCAATATCACGGTCGGACTCAAGCGTGTCGCCCCGGACCGGGCGCGAGTCTGGGACGCCGGCCTGGCTACCTTGACGGCGGAGATCCATCGCCGACTCTTCGGGGCTCGCCTCGTGGAGCTGTTGGGCGGGGATCTTCTCGAGCAGTTGGCGCTCCAGGGCAATCTCCACTCCTTCTTGGGCGGTGAGGAGTTCGAGGGGACCCCCCTCCTAGGGGCGTTGGGTGGCTGGCTGGCGACCGCCGAGCCGTTCCGCGGGAGCGACATCATCTGTTACCACAAGAATTGGGCGTACCTGGAGGACCGGTTCGGTGTTCGCTGCGTCGACTTCGTCGAGACGAAGCCCGGGATACCACCTACTCCGAGGCACGTCGGCGAGTTGATCCAGAGGATGACGGGGGAGGGCATCACGGTGCTGCTGGCCGCTTCCCACTATGATCGCCGGAAGGTCGCGTCGGTGGCGGATCGGGGCCGGGCGACGGCCGTGATCGTCAGCATGAATCCCGGAGGCCAGGCCGGCGTGGATGATTACTTCGCTCTCGTAGACGCGTGGGTCAGCGGCCTCGCACGGGCGTTCGCTTCCGCGACGCCTACGCGGGAACTCTTCCAGGAGTAGCAGGTGCTCGACCTCATGATCGCGCCCATCGTGGCTGGCCTCGTGGTTCTCTCGATCCACGCCTACCTGGGACTTCACGTGATCGCGCGCGGGGTGATCTTCGTCGACCTGGCGTTCGCCCAGATCGCGGCCCTCGCGACGACAGTGGGCCTCCTGATCGGTATCGAGCATGGGACCCCCGCCGCCCTGGCTCTCTCGGTGGGGTTCACCCTGGTTGGCGCCGTGGTCTTTTCCTTCAGTCGACTCACGAATACCGTCGTGCCGCAGGAGGCGATCATCGGCATCATATACGTCGTGGCATCCGCGGCGGTGATTTTGATCGCCGGATTCACGGCAGAAGGAGCTGAGCACATTGCCGAGACCCTCACGGGGACCTTGATCTGGGTGGGTTGGCCGGAAATCATCCGGATGGCGGGTGTCTACGCCCTACTGGGCGTGGCGTACTACGTCTTCCGTAAGCCGTTCTTCGCGGTCTCGATAGGAGAGGACTCGGCTCGGCGATCGCGCTTTTGGGATGTGCTCTTCTACGTGCTCTTCGGCATCGTCATTTCGTTCTCGGTGCCCGTGGCCGGTGTGCTCATGGTGTTCAGCGCGCTCGTGATTCCCGCCGTGGTGGCCTTTCTCTTTACGAGCCGATTTGCTATCGCCCTCGTGATCGCTTGGATCGTCGGTGCGCTTGCCCTCGTGGGTGGGGTCGTGGCCTCCTTTTGGTGGGACGTGGCCACGGGGCCGCTCCTCGTTTGCACGTTCGGCTTCGCGTTGGTCGTAGCGCTCTTGGTCCGAGTCGTGATGAAGCCGAGGCCGGGGACCGTCGTCACGCCGTAGTCCCCTCAGACGTCATCGTTGGTCGTTCGGCGATCCCCCTCGTCACTGAAGACTCGATAATACGCCTGAGCTCCCCACAGTCCCGCATGGAGCTCCGCCGGAAGATCTGCCAGTGCCTCGTAAGCCGACATCTGCGTCTTGTGACACGAGACCGCCCGCCACACCTGGGGCCACCACTGGGCCGTCTCGACGCGCGTCGTGATCGCCCATTCTGGCCACGGGGTGGGTGAACGTGGGGTGTTGGAGTCGCGCAAGCTCGTGGGGGAGTGGAGTGGAGGCAAGGTACGGTGGACGGCCCCTGCCTCGGAGTGCTTCGCTTGACTAGAGGGTCTCGTAGGCTCGAGGTTGCCACCCTTCCTCGATCTCACCGGAGTCGCATGTGAACACTCGATCTGGCCTCATCTTATTCGGAGCGATACTGGTCGGTGGCCCCGTCGTGGCGCTCTCGGTCTTGGGGACGTGGAGCCGCGAGGCCGCGCCCGCTGTGGAGTTGCCGCTGCGACTGACCCGGATGGAGCAGACGAGCGGGACAGAAATGCTTCTGCAGGCGGTGAGTCCGGTGAGCGACCAGATCGTATGGGTGAGTGGCCACGGGGGCACGTACGCCCGAACCATCGATGGAGGACAGAGTTGGAACGCTCGGGTGATTCCCGGAGCGGAGACCCTCGAGTTCAGGGACGTCGATGCGTTCGACGCGCGTACCGCCTACTTGATGAGTGCGGGGAGCGGACCCCTGTCGCGGATCTATCGGACGGATGACGGCGGACTTACCTGGGATCTCCAGTTTCTGAACGACCATCCGGACGGGTTTCTCGACTGTATGGCGTTCTGGAATCCCAGGGAGGGACTCGCCTACGGTGACGCGGTCGAGGGCCAGCTCTTCATCCTCAGGACCGAAGACGGCGGTGCGTCGTGGACCCGCGTTCCGGATGACGCGCTCCCGCCGGCCCAGGACGGCGAGGGAGGTTTTGCCGCGAGCGGAAGTTGCGTGGAGACGGGCCCCCGGGGGAGGGCGTGGATCGCAACCGGCAACGCGGAAACGCCACGCCTCCTTTGGACGGAAAACGAGGGGCGAAGCTGGAGTTTCAGCAACGTACCAGTCGTCGGAGGGGTCGCGGCTGGACTCACGACGGTGGACTTTCTCGACGGTCGGCGTGGGATCGCCCTGGGGGGTGTCATCGGTCAGGATACGGTGCGTGTCGACAACGTAACGGTGACCTCGGACGGCGGTCGGGTCTGGACATTGGGCGGTAGGCCGGCCATGCGCGGACCCGTCTACGGAGCCTCCTGGGTTCCGGACGCTCCGACGCCGACGGTGTTCGCCGTGGGGCCGGGTGGAGCCGACTATTCGACCGACGGGGGTGCGTCGTGGCAAACGGCCGCCCAGGAGACCTATTGGGCGGTCTCGTTCGCGTCCCTCGGCGCAGGATGGGCCGTGGGTCCGGAGGGGAGGATCACCCACTTCGGGTTCGGCGGAGGCTGAGGAAGGAACTTCCGGGGCGGTTCTCGGGATATCCACGATGACGACCCGCGCAGTCGAGGAGTGACGATGCTGATCCGTAGACCCGACGACATCCCTTCTTCCGAAATCACTTCGGAGGGAGTCTACGTCAACCGCCGGCAGTTCATCGGCATGAGCGCGGGTGTCGCGCTCGGAGGAGCCGCAGGGGGCGGGGGCCTTGGCAACTTCGGGGACGCGCCGCGCCATGAGGCCGGGCCCCGCTCAGACACTGGACCGCAGAAGGACTGGAGCACGGTCCGTTCCGATCTCGACGAAGAGCTGACCCCGTACGAGGACGTCACGTCCTACAACAATTTTTACGAATTCGGAACGGGGAAGTCCGACCCGGCCAAGAACGCCCACACGTTGCGCACTCGTTCATGGACGATCGAGGTGGATGGCCTTTGCGCCAACCCGGGCGTGTATGGGCTGGAGGACTTCATCAAGCCCGGCGCGATCGAGGACCGTGTCTACCGCATGCGCTGCGTCGAAGCGTGGTCGATGGTGATTCCCTGGCGCGGCTTCGCCTTGAAGGACGTCATCGATCGGGCCGACCCGCTCGGCAGCGCGCGCTTCGTGCAGTTTACGACGCTCCTGGACCCAGGGCAGATGCCGTATCAGAGGTACGGAATTCTGGACTGGCCCTATCTGGAGGCGCTCCGCCTCGATGAGGCGCGTCACCCGCTCGCGATTCTGGCCACGGGCGTATACGGTCGCGACCTACCGAACCAGAACGGAGCGCCACTTCGACTCGTGGTACCGTGGAAGTACGGCTTCAAGGGGATCAAGTCGATCGTGAACATGCGCTTTCTCGAGGACATGCCCCTGAACACATGGAAGCAGTCCGCATCCCACGAATACGGATTCTACGCCAACGTGAATCCGGAAGTAAATCACCCGCGGTGGACACAGGCACGAGAGAGGCGTCTGGGAGAGTTCCGCAGGCGGCCCACGTTGATGTTCAATGGGTACGGGGAGCAGGTTGCCAGCCTCTATGCGGGGATGGATCTTCGAGCCAATTACTGAGCCGGGTCCGCCTCAGGGTTACGGTCTTCCGGTTGGATAGGCGTCATCAGGTCCTGGTCCTGAAGGGCGTAGTCTGGATGTTGGGCCTCACCCCCGCCGCCTTGCTGGTTTGGCGCGGGTTGACGGACCGGCTGGGGGCGAACCCGATCGAAGAGGTCCTTCATCATCTGGGCAGATCAGCCCTGATCTTCCTCATCATCACGCTGAGCGTCACCCCCATACGGCGTGTGACCGGTTGGAATCCGATCATCCAAGCACGTAGACCGTTGGGGCTATTCGCTTTCTTCTACCTGACCCTGCACCTGCTTTGGTACGCCGTCGTGGACCAGACCTACGACTTCGAGTTCATTCTGGAGGACGTGCTCGAGCGGCGATACATCATGGTGGGGTTCACCGCATGGCTGCTTCTCGTCCCTCTCGCGGTGACTTCGACCAAGGGCTGGATCCGGCGATTGGGGAAGCGGTGGCGGAAGCTTCATCGCCTCGCCTACGTCGCCACGTCGCTCGGCGTACTCCACTTCTATTGGCAGGTGAAGGCAGACACGTACTGGCCGATCGTAGCGGCCAGCGTGCTTGCGCTCCTGATGCTTCTGCGGGTTCGCATCGGCGACGGCGGGGGCCCGTTACGTAGTCGGAAGCCGGCCCGTGGACGGCGTCCCGTGGAGGTCGCTGACCCGACTTCCTCGAAGGGCCTGTAACCATGCCGTTGGATCGGTACCGTTCGATCATTCCCGAGTGGGATCGCTTTGTGGACACGGTCGGTCGACGGGATCCAACCACGCTTCGCGTCCGAACCGGAAGGATCTCACACGCGGATCTCGCGGAGCGACTCCGAGCCCAGGGTTTCACGCTCGAGGGCGTCGAGGGACTGCCGGACTTCCTGCGCGTGGTGGACGGGCCGCACTCGGTCGCCGATACGGTCGAAAACTGGTTGGGTCTCTTCTACATCCAGCAGGCCTCCACGGGTGTGGCCCCGCCGGCCCTCGGAGCACGCCCGGGAGAACGGATTCTCGATCTGTGCGCGGCCCCGGGGGGGAAGACGACCCACACGGCCGACCTCATGGGGGATGACGGATGCATCGTGGCCGTCGACCGGAACGACGCCCGCATCCGCGCTCTTCTCGGGAATCTCTATCGCACCGTACATCCGAACATCCTGGTGGTGTTGGGGGACGGCAGGTTCCTGCCCGACGGGGCTCTCTTCGATCGGGTTCTCGTGGACGCTCCTTGTTCCGCTGAGGGGACGCTTCGGCGGAAGGGCGGGCGTCTGAGGGAGCAAACGGCGAAATTTCGGAAGCGAGCCCCGCTACGGCAGGAGGCGCTTCTCCGGCGCGCTGTCGCTCTGACCCGTCCGGGCGGAGTCGTTCTGTACTCCACGTGTACCTTCGCACCGGAGGAAAACGAAGCGGTCGTGGACCGCGTGCTCAGGACCGAACCCGTGGAGCTGGATCCGATCGAGCTGGACGCTCCACACGCGCCGGGACTGACCCACTTCGAGGGGCAGGACTACGATCCGCGCCTGGAAGGCGCCTGCCGCGTTTATCCCCACCACATCGATTCGGGGGGGCTATTCATGGCGCGCCTCAGACGTACCGGCGGCGATGCACCCGATGGTGCTTCAACCGATGGTGCTGGGGAGCTACCGGGTTGGACCCCCATACCGACCGCGTTTCCGGACGGGAAAACTGACCCGGACGTGGCCGCACGCACTATCGAGGAGGGCGCTGAGCGACTGTCGGAACACTTCGGGGTCGAGTCCGGTGCGCTCAGTGACCTCCAGTGGATGGCGCGTGGGAGTGATCTGTGGGTGCACCGATGTGGGACGTGGCCGCTCGACAGCTGGGGGAAGAGTGACGGATGGAAGGTCGTGTCGGTCGGTCTGCGCGCGATGGTCCCCGACTACCGTGGTCGTCCACGTCCCACGAATCATCTTCTGCGAGTTCTCGAGAAGGCGGTCGTGTCGAAGCTGGTCAGCCTCTCCACACGGCAGTGGGCCGAGTTGCTGGCCGGAGAGGACGTGAGCGTCCCTGGCGTGGAGTCCGGCTTCGCACCCCTGGGCCTCTTGGATCGCGTGGCGGGGCGGGGACTGGTCAGAGGCGAGACCGTGCGCCACGAGATCCCCAAGGTCCAGGCACGCTGGCTGAAGAAGATTCTGGAGCTACGGTCCGAAGGACGCTAAACGATCCAGGCGCTCCCGACCGGAGCGAAGGCATAGGTCCGCGAAACGGGCGAGCCGTCGTTGGCGTCAACGGGCGTCAGTATTATCCATCGGGCACTCATCGGGCCAAGTGTGACGTGCGAATGTAAGTGGCCTCGTCGGGACACCTTAGCCCTGCCCGGGGGGTACGGCGTTCAGCAAACTGGAACCGCTCAACTTGTGAGCTCCGGTCAAAAGGCTCTCCAGGAGTGCCGGAGCGCTCATGACCGATCGCAGGCCTGTGAAACGAATGCGCGCTGTCCTCGACAGCCGGACGGGCTTGGGTATCTCTTGGCTGGATGTGAAGCTCGGCGTGCGCATGCTGGGCAAGGAGCCGCTGCTGACCGCTGTGGCGATCCTCACCTTGGCGACCGGAATTCCGACTAGCCTGACCCCGGCCCATATGCTGAGCATCTTCGACTCGGCGTTTCCAGTCGATGAGGGTGATCGAATCGTCGGTATTCGGAATTGGGACACGGAGGACAACAGAGCCACGGTCTGCTCCCTGCACGACTTCGATATTTGGCGTAATGAGCTGAGCTCCTTCGATCAGGTCGCGGCCGCCCGCTCCGATCCATGGAACGTGCACTCGCCAGACGGAAAAGCGGAAGAGGTTCGGGGCGCCGAGGTCTCGGCGTCCGAGTTTGCCATGCTCCGTGTTCCGCCGCTGCTCGGGCGATATCTGATCGACGCGGACGAGTCGATCGACGCGCCTCGGGTTGTGGTCATCGGCGAAGGAATCTGGGCCTCCCGCTTTGGGCGAGACCCGGACATCATCGGCAAGCAGATAGGCATTGGCCGCACGCCTCACACGGTCGTGGGAGTGATGCCCGAGGGGTTCCTTTTCCCCATGCGCGATTACCTGTGGTTGCCGCTCCGTGCGAACCCGGTCGACTACGAGGTAGGAGCGGAGCCCGACATCTTCGTGTTCGGACGCTTGGCCGAACGAGTTCTTTGTGAACCTCCTCAATTTCGTATACCCAATGATCGCCGTGCTACGGCACGAGGGAGAGTCGGACTCAGTGGGCAGCGACAGTGCGGTCCATCCTGGATCGGATTGAGGCGAACTGCGCGAACAGGCCTTTTCGAGCGAACCTCTCCGTCCCATTCTCCTGGTGTCCTGAGTCAGACGTTCGGCGCCGCACGAATGCCGGCGACCTTGTGACTCACCACGCGGGTTCGTCACGAACCGGCACTTGGAGCTCGAGGAGTTCTCATGATCCGCACCCGAGATGGGCGTACCCATCGCCGTCGAGAGATCTGCGTGGTACTGCTGCTGACCCTTTTCGGTGCTTGCCATGTGGGCGGGCGGGTAGCGGCGCAGCAGTTCGAACAGCTGTCGCCCCAGGTCAGAGAATTCGTCGCGGTACAGGCCGCCCACGTGCTCATCCGAGACGTCCGTCTGATCGACGGCACGGGGGCGGCGGCTAGAGAGGGGATGTCGGTGGTGTTGCGGGACGGACGAATCGTCCTCGTGGGGCCCATGAGCGAAGTGGGTGACGTCCCCGGTGCGCAGATCGTCGACGGTACAGGTCAAACGCTGATCCCCGGCCTCGTCATGCTCCACGAGCACATGTTCTATCCGTCGGGCCGGGCGCGTTACAACACGAATCAGTTCTCGTTTCCACCGCTTTACCTCGCCGGTGGCACGACCACGATCCGCACGGGGGGCAGTCTCGACCCCTACACCGATCTATCGATTCGAAGGGAGATCGACGCCGGGCGACATCCGGGACCGAGCATGGACGTGACGGGACCCTATCTGGAAGGGCCGGGCGGTTTCATCTGGGCCTTTCCCTCGCTGTCCACTCCGGACGAGGCGCGGGACCACGTGAACTTCTGGGCCGATCGGGGTGTGACGTCGTTCAAGGCGTATAACCGTATCGATCGGCGGACGCTCGGCGCCGCGATCGAGGCCGCCCACGCCCGTGGTATCAAGGTCACGGGACATCTGTGCTCGATTACGTATCGGGAGGCTGCAGATCTCGGGATCGACAACCTGGAGCACGGGTTTTTTGCCGCGACGGATTGGGTGCTGGACAAGGAGCCGGACGAATGCCCCCAGGGAGCACGCCAGTCGTACCTGGATCTCGATCTGGAGAGTTCTGACTTCACGGACCTAGTCGATCATCTCGTGCGACAGGGCGTGGCGCTCACTTCGACGCTCACGGTCGTCGAGCGTGGAGCCCCCGGACGGGAGCCACCCCCGCCTGGAGCGCAGCGGGCGATGCTCCCTCAGCTACGAGAGCAGGTGATGGCCAGGCTCGAGCGAGCCGGAGAACCGGGAAACAACAGAGGCGAGCTGCTGGAGAAGTACATGGCGATGGAGAAGGCGTTCTACGACGCGGGAGGGCTGCTGGTGGTGGGGACCGATCCGACCGGAGGCGGCGACGTCGTGCCGGGATACGCGAACCAGCGCGCTGTGCAGCTCTTGATCGAGATTGGACTCACGGTCGAGCAGGCCGTAGAGGTCGCGACGCGGAACGGAGCCCTCTACCTGGAGCGGCAGGAGGATATCGGAACCGTCGAGGTGGGGAAGAAGGCCGACCTCGTGCTGATGCGTGGGGACCCCGCGGTGGATCCCGACGCGTTCCGTCGTATGACGCTGGTCTTCAAGGACGGCGTGGGCTACGACTCGGCGAAGCTGTTCGAATCAGTGGAGGGTTGGGCCGGGGTCCGCTGACACTCGCCCTCGGGAAGAGTGCCCCGTGACATCGAAGACCTCTGGGACTCCGGCGTCACTCTGCCTGCAGCGCCTTGATCGGATCCACCTTCGCCGCCCTGTACGCAGGGAGGACCGCCGACAAGAGCGCAGTCCCACCCAGGATCACTGGGTCGCGGGGCTGTACGCCAAAGAGCACCGCTTCCATCACCCGGCCTCCTAAGAGCGCGACGCCCAGCCCGACCACGAGCCGAACGATGCTGTCTCTTCGAGCGCCTAACGCGACGCGCAGGGGTCCGTCGACGCCGAACTCGTCGGCGCGGATGTCCCGCCCGAGGAATGGCGTCACGTGGAAGGTGGCCATGAGCCCCTGAGTGAGTCGGGTTACCTCGATGACTTGTGGGTCGCCCAAACCCGTCAAGGTCATGTTCGGGACATTGACGCCGACGAGGGTCGAGATGCTCGGTGCTTCGGATTCGATATCGAAGATGTCGGGGCCCGACATACTCCCTAGAGGAGCCCCAGGCCCACTCGGGGCCTCGTCGATCGTGATCAGGCCGGAGGGATCGGGGTAGGGGAGCGAGCTCAGGAGGACACCGTTCACGACGCTGAAGATCGCTGTGTTCGCTCCGATGCCGAGAGCCAAGGTGGCCACCGCCACGACCGCGAACCCGGGTCGCCGCCAAAGCGAGCGTAAAGCGAACCGAAGATCCTGAGCCAGATTCCCCATCCCATCCAATTGTTGCGTAGTCCTTCTGTCTTTGCCTCGATCAGGGTCGGCCGCAGGCGCTCCCTGATGCCCTCGCGCGCCAAGTCTCCAGCGGTTCTGAGACCGAACCCGGCGACTGCGCGCGTCCCCTCTTTCCGAGATTCCTCTAACCGGTCCTCGAACGTCTCCCGCATACTCGCGCCGAACCGGTCCCGGAACGCACGACGGAAGAGCAGCAGGAAAAGCTCGAAAATTCGATGGGGAGACTTCACCCAGCCAGTTCCGGCAAGAGGCTACGCTCGCGCGCCAGCTCGAGCACGTCTCGAAGGCGCTGCGACTCCCGCATCACGGCGAGCCGGCCTGCTTCGGTAAGCCGGTAGTACCGTCGGGGCCGTCCCCGATGCTTGACGGAAGCGTCGGCAGGCGCGTCGGCCTCGTCCACGAAGCCCTCACTCACCAGCCTCGCCAGGATCCGGTAGAGCGATCCGATTTCGGGCGACACGGCGCCTGCCGATTCACGCTCTACCGCCTTCATGATCGCATAGCCGTAGAGATCTTCTTCCGCGAGAACCATGAGGACATGGAAATGGGTAGCGCTCAACGGGTTGGATCGCTTTGCGTGTGGGTCCTGGTCCATGTAGGAAGTCCCGGCTCGGTGTATACAGGTACGTTACATATATGTATTGTACCTGTATGTGGCCGGCCCGCAAGACGTGGACCGAGTTACTCGGAGAAGCGACCCTCTCTGAGGAACTGAATACACTCGTCGGCCACGTCCTGACGGTTCATGATGAACGTGTGTGTGGCCGGAATCACGCGGAAAGCGTCAGCCCCTTCGACGCGCGCTCGCTCGACGCCCACCTTGCCGTCGTCCGCGCCGGGAATCAGCCACGAGCCGATGGGATTGAGGCTGCGGCTCCCCGTGAGGATGCCCAGTTCGAAGCTCGCGGGGCCCAGTTGGTGGGCGATCCCGGCGCTGTCCGTTCCTAGCTGAGACCCTGCCGGGCCCAACAACCCGCTCAGAATGGGTGATTCGGCGAACGCTTGGGCGATCTCGCTTCCCTGGTTGGGCGGGCTGAGCATGACGACACGACCGACGTGAGAACGAGAGTGCTGTGCGAGGTAGACCCTGACGAGGATCCCACCCATGGAATGCGTGACGAAGTGGATCCGGTCGCTCTCCTCTGCGCAGCACTCCGCGATGGTTTCCCGAAGACGTGCGACGAGCGCTTCGATGGGCTCGCTAGTGGAGGGGTAACTGAAATTGACGACACGAAAGTTGGCCCGTTCGAGTCGCTCCACCAGGAGTGCCATCGACACCGCTGTCCGGCCGAGACCATGGACGACGACAACCGTTTCGGCATCGGCCGAGGCTGGGGCGCGCGAGCAACCCGTCGACAGACCCGCCACGATGGTAAGGAGGAGGAAAGTTCGCATGAAGTCCGATGCCAGGTGCGACCGGGGTTCCCTTCCTAGGAACGTGTCACGGCGATCCATGCCTCACAAGGACTGACATGGGGTGGGGTGGGTGGCCCAACCCGCCTCCAGTGTGTAACCTGAGGTCTTCGACCTCGACGGCAAGCACTCAGGAGGACTCGAGCCATGCAGAACCGCCATCTTCTCAGAATATCGTCCGCACTTCTTCTCGTGGCCCTCACTGCGTGTGCACCGGCAGGCGCGGACCCCGTGAATGACGAATCGGCCGTGGAGTTCCCCACCGCGAACAGGGCGGACGTCAGAGGCGTGCACGGTGCGGTGACCTCGGATCATCCGCTGGCGACGGCGGTGGGACTCAATGTTTTGAAGCAGGGCGGGAATGCGGTAGACGCGATCATCTCTATGGCGGGCGTCCTGGCGGTCGTACGACCCCACATGAACGGTGTCGGTGGGGACGCGTTCGGCATCTTTTACGACGGCGAGACGCGTGAAGTGGTGGCGATGAATGGCAGCGGCCGGGCCGGGGTCTTGGCCATTCCTGCGTTCTTCGAGGCGGCCGGGGTGGACCGTATGCCCTCCAACGGCCCCCTCTCGGTCAGCGTTCCGGGAGCGGTCGCCGCGTGGGAGGATGCGTTGGAACGGTTTGGGA